>JGI20214J51088_10001137_pt1 | contig 18083 bp, 16 predicted proteins | sample WetSurMetagenome_FD_51088 | JGI IMG/M metagenome (IMG submission 51088) | reverse complement strand
ATCAGAAAACAAAAATGTTATATCAGCATTTCTATTTGTTTTCAGAATCAAATCAACTCCGGTTTTATTCTCCTTCAGCTTCTCTCCATTAATTAAATTCTTTACTTCATTGAGCATTGAAATTATGTCAATTCTTTCATGGTTGATTTTTACCTGGCCCGTTTCAATCATTGAAATATCAAGAATATCTTCCACCAGATTAAGGAGATGCATTCCACTGTTGTAAATAATCTTTGAATTTGAACTTGTTTCAGGGTCAGAACCTGACTCGGCTATCAGGCTTGAAAATCCGATTATGGCGTTAAGAGGTGTTCTGAGTTCATGCGACATGTTAGTAAGGAAAGCCGATTTTAATCTGTCGCTCTCTTCAGCTTTTTCCTTCGAAGATATTAATTCCTGGTGCGCCTTCTTTCTTTCAGTTATATCCACAGCGATTCCGATCAATGCTATTCTGTTACCTTTTTCATCCATAATAGGAGAGGTGGATAGCTCTATCGGGAATTCAGATCCGTCTTTTCTTGCATTTATTAACTCTCCGGACCATCCTCCTTCGATGGTCTCAGACAGAATGTTTTCATGAACCTTCGTTTCTTCCCTGGATGATCTGACTATGCTGATGTTTTTGCCAATTATCTCCTCTTCACTATATCCATATGTTCTGCAGAAAGCTTTATTGACGAAAATGACTTTATTGTAGTGATCAGTTATTGATACACATTCTCCTATGCTTTCCAGGGCTCTTGATAAAGTAAGCATCCTTTCCTGTGAACGTTTTTTTTCTGTTATATCATTTGATACGGAAAGAATCCCCGGTTTCCCGTCAGGCAACAAGATCATTGTCTCGTACAAAGCTATATCACAGGTTGTTCCATCTTTCCGGATATTTGTTACTTCATGTCTCATTGTTTTTCCTGAGAGAATTTTTGCAATATTCCTTTCGATCTCTTCTTCTTTCTGAGAGGAGGTAAATATCCTTATATTTTTCCCTACAATTTCTTTCCTTGAATACCCCAGTGTTTCGCAGAATGAAGAGTTTACTTCGATTATAGTACCTTTTATATCGATCAGAATAATGCCTGCAGGAGATAGTTCGAACATTGTTCTGAAGCGCTTTTCACTCTCACGCAATATTATTTCTACAGCTTTTCTCTTCTTTTCCTCAGTAAGTACCACACTTGCTTTAATTGAAAGGTAAAAATAAACAAGCATCACTGTAATAATCAGAACGAAAAGAGAAAGAAGGTTATTTTTGAACGAATTGAGTTTTCCGTATATTTCTCTTTCAGGTGTAAAAATCAGAATAGTCCAAAAGGTATTTCCAAGTGGTACTCTATAAAAGCCGGCAAGTGTTTTAATAAAATATTTCTTACCTTTCAATGTCGATGCCATATAGCAGATTGATGTTCCTTCGTTTTCCTTTAATGTTCTGTCAATCAGCTCTAATACAGTAGGTGAACTATTGTATTTTTCTTTACTTGCCATACCAGTCTGTTCTGTAAGAGGATTGAACAATTCTATTCCTTCCTTACTGATCATACAACCATACCCGGTTTCACCCGTCTTTATATTCTCAAGAAACCGCTTGCTTAACTTATCAAGGGATATTAAGATGGCAATGCTCCCTTTGTACCTGTCTCCGGTCATGATTGGAATATGATAAGCAATTGCCCTGTATCCCTGGACAGAAGTAAAAACATCACTTACAGTCGCTTTATGAGTTTTTAATACAGTTTTTACATGTTCCTGGCTAGAAATATCCTGGCCGAGAGCTGCTTTGTTATATGGAAAAGTGAAACTGATGATTCCGCTGGTATCCACAATAGTTATAGCTTCAATCTGGTCGGAATGATTATTATAGAAATCTTCAAGCAGACTTCTTCCCTGGTCTGTTAAATCAGAAACATACTGAAGTTTTGATAGAAACAAAAGTTCCCTTTGATAGTAATTGAAAAAGCTCTCAATACCTCTTGAGGCCTGTTTTGCAAGAGCAAATTGCTGATTATTAAATTCGTTAAGAGTTCTGTTCCTGACATCCCTGTAAGCTGAGTAGAATAGGTAAGAAAAAATTGCCAGAATTACTGGCACAAAAAGAAACCGTTTTGAAAGTTTCATCGATCTTATTTATTGCTGGAATATCCTTTAAGAAGAATAATGGAACAAATATTATAAAAAAAAATGACGTATACTAAAACAACGCTCTTTTAATCTGTTGTGGTTTTCTTTGGATTTTTTCTTCTCATCCAGTACTGAGGATCGCAATCTGTACACTCCTGTTTCCAGTAACCCGGAGAGACGAATGAACCTTCTTTGGTCCGCAGCTGTTTTTCATATACTGCAAATACTGGATTGAAAAGCATATCTGTAACTCCGATAGTATATTTTGGTTCGCCGGATGGCTCTTCGGAGACTTCCTGTATCTCTTTTACTTCCAGATTATTAAAGCTGAGGAGATCATTAAGGAAAGCCGCACGTTCAAGTGTCGCACCTGATTCAACAACTGTACAACGAATCCCGTTTATCTCAGCTATGATATGTTTTGCATTGTTGATAGCCATATCTTTAATTACTTTAATTATGCTCCAAAACTTAAGTTTCTTATTACTTCGAATATTACACTAGCAAAACCTGTGACAACAATACCTGCAACACATATTCCCATAGCAAAGCGGGTTGGAAAATCACTGTTGAACTTTTCGATAGGTGTTTCACTTTTATTTATAAACATCGCCTTAACAACAAGCAGGTAATAGTACAATGAAATGATTGTATTTAATACAGCGATCAGGACAAGAAGGTAAAATCCTTTTTGTGCAGCTGCAGTAAATAAAAAGAACTTGCCGAAGAATCCTGCCACAGGAGGTATTCCTGCAAGTGAAAATAATGCCAGCATCATAATCAGACTCAATTTCGGATTTGTAAGGTACAATCCGTTATAATCGTCCATGTTCTCTTTGCCGGTAGCATTCGAAATAGCAATAACAACTCCGAAGGCTCCAAGATTAGAAAAGATATATACCAGAATATAATAGATCACTGATGCCATTCCCAGTTGATTTCCGCCAATAAACCCCAATAGGATATAACCAGCCTGTGAAATTGAGGAGAAGGCAAGGAACCGCTTTAAATTCTGCTGGCGGATGGCAAATAGGTTACCGATAGTCATGGTAAGAATTGCAGTAACATAGATTGTCTTTTGCCATGTGGCAATTATTACAGGAAAGACAGTGAAGAGAATTATCATCAGGATAAATACTGCAGCTCCTTTTGATATGACTGAAAGGTATGATGTAATATTAACAGGAGAACCTTCATATACATCTGCAGTCCATAGGTGGAAAGGAACAATAGATATTTTAAACGCCATCCCTGCAAAGAAAAAGATAAATCCCAGGATCTGGAGATTACTGTTCCTGAAAAGTGTTGCGACTTCGCTGAAATATAGAGTTCCTGTAGTTCCGTAAATAAGAGACAGACCATATAAAAGGATTCCGGAGGAGAGTGCTGAAGAGAGAATAAGTTTGATACCTGCTTCAGCAGATTTGTTTTTATACCTCTCAAATGCAGCCAGAGCAGCAATTGGAATAGTGGCTAATTCAATGCCGATATAGAACATCAGGAAATGACCTGCTGAAATCATAAAGTTCATTCCTACAAGCGTTGATATAAGCAGAATAAAATATTCGCTGATCTTCTGCGAGTTTTCTTCCTTATTAAGCCATGTAACTGACTGAATAAAAACTATTAAAACACCAATATTCAGGATATTCTTCATTAACAGGGTGGTACCTGTGGAAACATACATTCCGCCGAAGAGGACACCAGCCGTTGATGGCAAAAAACCAGCTATTGTTATTGCTCCGAAAAGTATTATTGAGAACAAGCTTATGTATTTCCTTTGATCAGGATTACAGAAGATCTCAGCAATCAATACCAAAAGAGCTGCAGCTATCAGCAGCAGTTCGTGCCGCATTATTAAAAAAGTTCCTAAGCTCATATTATATAATTATCCGATACATTAAAAAGCAATCTAAAATGGGTTAAGAGCAATTATCTTGGCAACAATAGGTTGCAGACTTGTTCCAATCATTGTGGAAAGCCAGAAAGGTGCAAGGCCTATTGCAGCAACAGATCCTATAAGAGTGACAACGGAAATTTTCTCAAACCATTTTGCATCAGTGAGATGTTCAAAATGTTCATTGGTTGTTGGGCCTAGTAAAAGAATCGCAACTACACGCAGGATATATACTGCAGTTATAACAATTGATGATACCGCAAGAATGGTCACAATTCTGTAGAAAAGCTCCGGATGCTGGAATGCACCAACAAAAATTGTCATCTCTGCAACGAAACCACTTAGTCCGGGAAGTCCCAGTGAGGCCAGACCAGCAATTACATAACAAACAGAGAGAAAGGGAATCACTTTCATCAGTCCACCCATTTCGTTAATCATCCTGGTATGTGTTCTGCCATAAAGCATCCCGATAAGTGCAAAGAAGAGTGCCGTCATTAATCCGTGAGAAATCATCTGGATTATTGCACCGTTCATCGCAGTCTGGTTCATCATCAGAACAGCAAAAAGCACAAGTCCGCAATGACTTACAGATGAATAAGCATTAATATATTTAAGATCTTTCTGGGCGATAGCTCCGAAAGCACCATATACAACGCTGATCGAAGTCAGTATAATAAAAATCCAGGAGAGCTCCTTCGCAGCTGCTGGCATCAGGAAAATAGCTACTCTGAATGCACCATAGCCTCCAAGTTTCATAAGTACTCCGGCATGCAGCATCGAAACAGCAGTGGGAGCAGAGGCATGTCCGTCAGGTGACCATGTATGGAAAGGAAATAATGCACCAAGAACTCCGAATCCTATAAATGTCAGAGGGAAGAATATTCTCTGAGCCGTAATCGGAATAGAAACTTTTGAGATCTCTAGGATATTAAATGAGAGCTGACCTCCACCGGGTGCTGAATTAAAATAAATTCCAAGCATTCCGACAAGAAGGAGGGCGGATCCACCCATAAGCATAAGAGTAAGTTTCATTGCTGAGTACTCTTTGGGTCCGCTGCCCCATATTCCGATTAAGAGATACATAGGTATCACGGCGAGCTCATAAAAGAGAAACATAGTGAAGAGGTCGATTGAAATGAAGAAGCCGAATACACCGGTCGCAAGTAAGATCAGGGAGATAAAAAACTCTTTTGTAAGAAACTCTACTTCCCACGAAGCAAATATCCCGGCAAAAACTACAAGCGATGTAAGTGAAATCATTGCTACCGATATCCCATCTACCCCTATAGCATAATGAATATTGAGACTCTTAAACCATAAATAGTCTTTTACAAACAACATCTCGTCACTGTTTCCTGCATGACGTGCAGATAAATAGAGGAATACCAGGACTGCCGCCATTATTAATTGCAGCCCCATCCCAAATACTGCTACCAGCCTGACCTGACGGGTGTCTTTCAAAAACAGGATACCGGTTATTGTTAAGACAGGAATTACTACAAACAGTGTTAATATATCCATAATGACAATTCTATTTCTTAATAATCAGTTATTTCCACAGGTAAATGAACAGGATGGCCAGCAGTATTGCTCCTGTAATAAATACAAAACCATATTTCTGCAACTGTCCCGACTGAAAGTTTTTTATTCTGAATGAAACACCTTGTGTTACAGCAGCTATTCCATTCATGGTGGCATCAACAACATGCCTGTCAAACCATGCAACCGGCTGAGATATGTATCTGAAGATAATTTTCTTGGTAACAAACAGGTATACTTCATCCATATAAAACTTGTTGTATGCCCATTTGTAACTGTATTTAAATGTTGCAGCAAGTTTGTCAGGAATTGCTGTTTCCTTTTTGTACATCACAAAAGCAATAATTATCCCGAGTAATCCGATCAATACTGAAGGTATTGCAACCATGAGTTCAAGTTCAGATTCAAACACTTTTCCATCAGAGGTAACCAATTGATTGAAAGGAATAAAACCAGCAAAAACTGAACCTAATGCAAGTACTATCAATGGTATAGTCATTGTAAGAGGTGCTTCATGCGGTGTATGATGATAATGAGTCTCTTTTCCCCAAAAGATACTGAAATAGAGTCTGAACATATAGAATGCTGTAAGACCTGCTACTGCATATTCGACAGCAAATAATAGTTTATTGTGGTGTAAAGCCGCTGCCAGTATTTCATCTTTACTGAAAAATCCTGATAATGGAGGAATTCCGGCAATCGTCAGACAAGCTATCAGGAAGGTGATATGAGTGAGAGGAAGATGTTTGCGAAGTCCGCCCATCTCAGTCATAAGATTTGTGTGAACCGCATGTATAATTGCGCCGGCACCAAGAAAAAGCAATGCTTTGAACATGGCGTGTGCGAAAAGATGGAACATGGAAGCCATGTATCCCAATCCTTCATGTCCTCCATAACCTGAAACTCCCAGAGCGAGCATCATATACCCAATCTGTGACATTGTGGAATATGCCAGAACTCTTTTTATATCTGTCTGGGTACAGGCAATGACTGCTGCGAACAGGGATGAAAAAGCTCCGACATAAGCGACAATATCCAGAGCTACAGGCGCCGTGAGTACATAAATAGGGAACATTCTGGCTACCAGGTAAACGCCGGCAACAACCATCGTTGCAGCATGAATGAGTGCTGACACTGGAGTAGGACCTTCCATTGCATCGGGAAGCCATATATGGAACGGGAACATTGCAGATTTACCAACACCACCCATGAAGACAAAAATCATTGACCATGTCATAACCGATAAGCCAAGGAAAGCGACTCCGCTGCCCTGGGCTATAGCTGAGCCGTTAGGGTCGGTAAGTGTTATAAAATCAAATGTTTTAGTATTAAATGAGAGAATCAGGATTCCGATCAGGAAACCCAGATCGGCAAATCTGGTTACTATAAAAGCTTTTTTTGATGCTCTTACAGCTGAAGGTTTCTGATAATAAAATCCGATCAGGAGGAACGAGGATATACCTACCAGTTCCCAGAAAATATACATCTGGAAAATATTTGTCGCAAGTACCAGTCCGAGCATTGAGAAACTGAAAAGAGACAAAAAAGAAAAGAAACGTTCAAATCCTTTTTCACCTTTCATATAACCCAGGCTGTAGATGTGAACCATGAATGAAACAGTTGTGATAACAACAAGCATCATTACTGAAATAGGATCGAGCAGAATCCCTATGTCGATGTGAAGCTTTTCAGTGAATTGAAGCCATACAGTATTGAAAGCTGTGATTTTCTGAAATGCTCCGTCCACCTTTTCAGTTACGAAAAAGTACTGATATGCAGTAATATAGGAAAGTGCTGTTATTATTGCCAGTCCGCATGTTCCGATAATTCCGGAAAACTTTGGGAAAAACTTGTGCCCCGCCAGTCCCAGGAACAAAAACATCAGAAAAGGCAGCAGAAGAATCCAGATTGTATAGTTGAAATTTATCATATTTAAGATTTCCTAATAGGTATAGTAATCAGAATTTCATTTCATTAACATCTTCAACATTGATGGTTGTGAACCGTCTGTAAATATTAATTATAATTGCAATGGCAACAGCTGCCTCAGAGGCGGCCACAGCAATTACAAACAGGCTGAAAAACATCCCTTCAAGTTTATGCGGGAAAAGGTATCGGTTAAATGCAAGAAAATTTATGTTAACCGAGTTTAAGATCAGTTCCACCGACATTAGTATTGTGATCAGGTTCCGGCGTGTAAGGAAACCATAAACCCCGGTAAAGAACATTATGGTGGCTAGTATTAAAAAATAATGTATTGGTATACCTGTGCTCATATTATTCCTGATTAAATTTTGGTGACTTTGTTATTGCAGGACCACCTTTTTTTGCGATCATTATTGCTGCAACCATTGCTGCAAGAAGCAATACGGAGATAACCTCAAAAGGAAGCACATATCCGTCATAATCAACTGATAACAGACTTTTCCCTATGAGCCTCATATCGACTTCCTTAGCTGCCTGTGTTGTAGCCGAAAACTTGTAGTCAAGGATTGTTATGATTGCAAGAGCAGCACCTGCAAGCGATGCAATAGCTGAAAATGCAGTCTTTTTCCACCCTGGAGATTCAAACTTCTGGCTTATATGGCTTGTCAGAAGTATTGAGAAAATGATCAGCACAACAATGCCCCCTGCATAAAGAGTGAGCTGGACAGCGGCAAGGAACTGGTAGTTCAATAAGAAATACAGCCCGGATGTTGACACCAGAACAAAAAGGAGATACACCGCAGCACGCAAAATTTTACGTGTTGTAACTGTCAGAACTGAGAAGACAGTTATCATAAGCGAAAAAAGAATAAACATTATCTGATTAGAGGTCATCACTCAACTCCTTTCATTAATTGTGAACCTGGTTTATTTAAAGTTTTGATAAGAAGAGCCCTGTTAAAAACAGCATGTTCAAATTCCTGTGAAAAGGCAAGAGCATTTGATGGGCAGGTCTTTACACAGAGTGCACAAAACGTACACATAGATAATCTGTAAATATGTTTGTCGATCGCCCGTTTCTTTTTGCCATCCTCGGTAGTAATTGTCTTTGATATCACTTCAATTGATCCGTTAGGACAATTCATCTCACAAATTCCGCAACCGGTGCATTTATGTTCATTCTTATCATTGTGTGGCATAACTACTTCGCCTTTGAATCTTTCGAACATAACAAGATCTTTCCGGTTATTCGGATACTTTTGAGTTACAATGGTACTGGGTCTGAAAAAATATGAACCTGTAACTTTCATCCCTTTCAGCAGAGACCAGACCCCAAATATTATTTCCTTCAGATATTCTATTATACTTCTCATTCAGAGATATAATTTATAATTATTTACTATTAAAAATGCCAGCCCATAAGAACTATAAAGGCCATTATCAGTACATTAACCAGATTGATTGGAAGAAGATACTTCCACTCGAGTGTTAAAAGCTGATCAATTCTTAACCTTGGGAAAGTCCATTTGAACCACATCATTATGAAGATTACAAAGAATGTTTTACAGATATACCAGACAAATGGAGGAATGAAATCCATAACATGATTAAACCCTTCCCAGCTTCCTATATGAAATGGCATCCAGCCACCGAAGAATACTGTAGCAGCTATAGATGCTACAATAAACATGTTCATGTATTCAGCAAGGAAGAAAAATGCAAATTTTATTCCTGAATATTCCGTATGGTAACCGGCTGTAAGCTCTGATTCTGCTTCAGCAAGATCGAATGGTCCCCTGTTTGTCTCAGCAGTACTTGAGATAATAAAGATTATAAAAGCTATAAATGCAGGGATATGACCTTTGAAAATAAACCAGCCGTCTCTTTGAGCTTCAACAATTACTGATAACTGCATCGATCCTGCAAGAATAACAATAGTAATTAATGCAAGACCTACTGATAATTCATAACTTACAATCTGCGCACCGCTTCTCATTGCTCCGATGAGTGAATACTTATTATTACTCGACCACCCTGCGAGCAATACTCCTATGACACCCATTGCTGAAACTGCAATCACATATAAGACTCCAATGTTGAGGTCAATAGCATGAAGCCCGTTTGCAAACGGAATTGCGGAGAGTGCCATGAATCCTGCTATAATAACAATGAAAGGAGCAAGGTTGAACAGAAATTTATCAGCATTCCTGATTGGAATCAGCTCTACAAACAGAAGTTTGACAAGGTCAGCTATTGTCTGGAAAATNCCGAATGGTCCTATTCTGTTCGGACCAAGTCTGTTTTGCATGAAAGCACAGACTTTTCTTTCTGCATATACCAGGAACAATCCAACTACAGCATAAAACAGTAGTATAAGGACACCGATAATAAGCATCTCAGTAACAGTTGTCCAGAATGGCGACATGGCATTATGCAGACTGGTATCTATCCCTTTTGTAAGAGAAGAAAAGTCATACAGAGCTTTCCACCATGGTTGTGAAGGCGCTGTTACAGAACTATTTGTCACAATATAATGCAGCATACTTTTGTCTTTAAACTTTTGTTTTTTGTCTTTAAACTTTAGTCACTCCAGGAACTTTAGGCACTCCAAACTTTTATCTGTCAATATCCGGTATCACGAGGTCAAGTGATGCACCGATTGCTACCAGATCAGCGATCTTGAATCCTTTAGCTATTTCATTTAACACAGAAAGGTTTACAAAACTCGGTGTTCTGAATTTAACCCTGTAAGGATTTTTGTTCCCATCACTTATTATGTATACTCCAAGCTCCCCTCTGGCTGATTCAACTCTCTGAAAGTATTCTCCTTCTGGCAGTTTGATAACCGGTTTCATCTTTACGGCATAGGGACCTTCAGGGATATTATCAATAAGCTGTTCAATAATATTCATCGATTCCCACATCTCATCAATCCTTGCAATGTAACGGTGATAAGTATCTCCGTCATTAAACAGGATTTCTTTGAAATTTACTTTATCGTATGCACTGTAAGGCTCATGTTTNCGGACGTCACATGAGAAGCCGGATGCCCTGGCAGAGGGTCCTGTTATTCCNTATGATATTGCATCTTCNAGCTTTAATCGTCCGATACCTTTGCTTCGTTCATGAAAAATAACATTGCCGGAAAGCAACTGATCATATTCAGGTAAAATCTTTCTGAAGTATTTAATAAAATCTTTTACACGTTTCTGGAAGTTAGGATGGATATCATACATAACACCTCCCGGGCAGTTATAACTGACCAGCATACGTCCACCACATGTTTCCTCGAAAATATCAAGTATCTTTTCCCTGTCGCGCAAGCCATAAAAGAAACATGTTAATCCGCCAAGGTCCATTCCGAATGAGGCCCACCAGAGCTGATGTGACTGGATACGTGTCAGTTCAGACATTATGGTTCGAATATATTTCACTCTGTCCGGAATATCAACTTCAAGTGCCTTTTCAACATTCAGGCATACAGCTTCATTATTTATATGGGCAGAAAGGTAATCCATCCTGTCAGTCAAATGAATGATCTGGGGATAAGTGATGCTTTCACACATTTTTTCAATACCCCTGTGAATATACCCGATATGAGGCTGGACACTCTTTACTATTTCACCTTTGAGCGATAGCACGAGTCTTAGCACTCCATGGGTGGATGGATGCTGAGGACCCATATTTACTATATATTCCTGCTGCTCGTCAGTAATAATATCTTTTACCTTTTCTTCCATAAATTACNTGGTAACTATATTTATATCATCAACATAGTCTTTCCTCAGCGGAAATCCCCACGAACTGTCAAGAAAGAGTCTTCTGAGATCAGGATGGTTATTGAATCTTATCCCCAGAAGATCAAATGCTTCCCTTTCATGAAAATCTGCTGTCTTCCAGATATCAGACACAGTGTCAAAGCTAGGATGCTCCCTGTCGGAAGTCCTGCATTTTAAAACCAAAGTGTGGTTATGAATTGTTGATCGGAGGTGGTAAACAATACCTAAGTCAGTTCCATAATCAACTCCACTAAGGCAGAAAAGGAAATCAAACCGGGTCTCTTCTTTGTCACGCAGTTGCCTGGCCAGAGAATGCAACTTTGACTGAGGTACTGTTACCTCGACAAATTGCTTGCCTTCCTTTATCTCAAGATCCTGATCGATCGATTTGATGAATTCTCCTAATTGTATCTTATCCATTTATTATCTTTTTTCAGAATCAACTGCAAATTATTTACTGTCATGTGTTGCATTCCGTTTTCTCCTTGAGCGGATAGTCTCAGTTTCAATTTTTCGCTGAAGCTGAAGCATACCATATAATAATGCTTCAGGACGGGGAGGACAACCCGGGACAAAAACATCAACAGGGATTACATGATCAACACCTTTAACTACACAATAAGAATTAAGAAAGAATGGTCCTCCTGAAATTGCACAGGCACCCATTGCAACAACATATTTGGGTTCTGACATCTGATCATAGAGACGTTTAAGAACCGGTGCCATCTTATTAACTATTGTGCCCGCAACAACTATAACGTCTGCCTGACGGGGGCTGGCTCTGTAAACTTCCATTCCGAATCTGGCGAAGTCGTGCCTGGGTGCTCCGGTAGCCATCATTTCAATTCCACAACAGCTGGTTGCGAAAGTAAGTGGCCATAATGAGTTTTTCCTTCCCCAGTTAATAACATCATCAATAGTAGTCAGGAGTACATTGGACCCTGCCTCATTAAGAAGGTCAAGACTCTCATTATCCTTGAAATCTTCTCTTTTTATTCCTTTTATTCCCATATAAGTGCATGTTTTTTCCAGGCGTACAATAATCCAAGTCCCAGTATAAAAAAGAATATCACTATTTCAATAAATGCAGCCATTCCAACCTCTTTCATTACAACTGCCCATGGAAAGACCAGGACTGTTTCCACATCAAAAACAAGGAACAGAATTGCAAAAAGATAATATCCTACATTGAACTGAAGCCATGTAACACCCTCTGTGGGTATACCGCATTCGTAAGGATCAAATTTCACTGGGTTGGTGGACCGGGGAGCTACTATTCCTGAAAAGATCAAAACTAATCCGACAAAAATTGCTCCTACAAGAAAAAATAATATTAACCATTCGTTACTCATAGAACAGGTATTAAGGGTTAATTGAAGCCGCACAAAAATATCATAATATTTGATTATTGTGAAATATTTAACAGCTTATAAAGGTGATAATTATCACTTGAAGAATTGATAAAGATTCTAGATAAATATTTCCTCCGGATACTCAATCTCAGTAAGGAATAGTCCTTTTGCAGGTGCTGATTTACCGGCTTTGCACCTGTCTTTGGCAAGAATTATCTCAATAAAATCTTCAAGGTCTATTCTGCCAAAGCCTATATCAACCATTGTACCGGCTATTGCCCTTACCATATTCCTGAGAAAACGATCAGCCTTTATAGTGAATATCAGNCGTTTCTCCTCTTCTTCCCAGGCAGCTTCATAGATCTTGCAGATATTTGTTTTTGTTTCGGAATGTAGTTTACTGAAACTGGTAAAATCGGAATAGTTAAAAAGTAACCTGCATGCGTCGTTCATTCGTGCAGTATCAATTTTACCGGTCAGGTACCAGCTTGAACTGTCAGAAAATGGATCCTTGATCCGTGAGATATAATATTTATAAGTTCTGGAAATCGCACTGTATCTTGCGTTTGCATCAGGTAGTACTTTTTTTATTGAGCTTACTGAAATATCTGCAGGAAGATAACTGTTAAGTTTGTAGACCAGTTTTTTTTCTATAGAGAGATCAGTCTTCAGACTGTCAAAATGAGCACAAAACAATGTTGCATGAACACCGGTATCTGTTCTTCCTGCACCAATTGTTGTGATTTGTTCGTTCAGAACGACGCTTAATGCATCCTCCAGGATCTTCTGAATAGTCACAGAATTTGGTTGTATCTGCCAGCCATGATAAGATGTGCCTTTGTATGAGATAAAAATAAAATATCTTGTCTTCGCAGAATCCATTCAGCAAATATAATATTTTTACATTTCAAGGCTGCAAACATTGAATATGGTCTGACCGCGATTGTGTTTGATTATTAGTAGTGATGCGCTGATTTTTAATAAGTATTATTAAAATACTGATGATAAATATAATATAAGTGTCCTTTGATTTTTTGATTTGAATTGATGTGTTAACCCCGAAGGGGTTTAATTTGAATAACCGTGGGTATAACCCACGGCAAAGACAAGAAAACCCTTTGGCAACCCTGGAAGGGTTGAATAATGAATCCACATTACCAGCCTAATATTCAGCCCCTTCAGGGCTGTGACATTCAGTTTATAGATGACCGCGGGTTTGCACCCACGGTTATTCAGATTGTGCCACTTCGCGGCACGAATTATATTGAAATCAAACGCATCAGTAGTATTTGATTGTTAATAATTATTAATTGCTTTTCCAAATATTGTTCACAGAATCATAAAATATACTGAAAATAAACCTTCTTCACACTTTGAAAACCGATCATAAAATGTATTTTTACTTTCGTGTAAGAATAACACTTATAAATCAGAATATACCCTTTAGAATGATAAAAAATAAAAATCTAAATCCTTTAAAATATGAGAGTTGATTTGAGTTGGATAGATTACCTGATTATGATAATCTATTTCATTTTTGTACTTGGAATCGGTTGGTTTCTGAGAAAATTCATGAAAAATGCAAACGCCTTCCTTGAAGCCGGCAGATCCATTCCTGCATGGGTTGCAGGCTTAGCTTTCGTGTCGACAAACCTGGGTGCCCTCGAGGTAATGGGAATGACAGGATCTGGTATGAAATATGGCATGATGACAACTCACTTTTACCTTATCGGAGCAATTCCTGCCATGATTTTTCTTGCTCTTTTCATGATGCCTTTTTACTATGGTTCAAAAGCAAGATCAGTACCTGAATTCCTTAAACTGAGGTATGATGAAAAGACACGCGGACTGAACGCCATTATGTTTGCCACAATGACTGTCCTTGCATCTGGTATTTCAATGTATGCACTTGCCATTTTGATGGAAAACGTTCTCGGATGGAATTATAACCTCAGCCTTTGGGCCTCAGCTTTGATTGTTCTTGGGTATACGTACCTGGGAGGCCTTTCTTCGGCTATTTATAATGAAGTTCTTCAGTTCTTTATTATAGTAATTGGTTTGTTACCACTGGCAGTTCTCAGCCTGAAAGACGTAGGCGGGTGGATAGGATTGAAAGCCAGGCTTGCTCCGTTAGCAATTTCAAGAGGTATTGATTCTGATGCATTAACAACTATGTGGAGACATACAGGCAGTTCAGCTTCAAACCCATTTGGTGTTGAGTGGTTTGGACTCTTTTTTGGTCTGGGTTTTGTTTTGGCATTCGGCTACTGGTGTACCAATTTTCTCATCGTACAGAGAGCTTTTGCTGCAGAATCAAAATTAGCTGCAAGAAAAGTTCCGTTGATTGGCGGATTACCAAAGATGTTTCTTCCTTTCCTTATAATTGTTCCGGGTATTATTGCTTTGATTCTCTTTAATGATCCGCTTTCAGACTTTAAAACAAATTTTCCACTTGATGCAGCAGGAAAGCCAATCTACGATTATACAATTATTATGATGTTGAAACAATATCTTCCCGCAGGTGTTCTGGGACTCGGAATTACAGCGCTTCTGGCGTCATTTATGTCGGGAATGGCAGGGAACATATCAGCATTTAATACTGTATGGACATACGATATCTATCAAAGTTACATAAGAAAGAGGACCAGCAATGAGGAAGCTGACGGGCAGCATTATCTGAAGGTAGGACGAATAGCAACTATTTTTGGGATACTTCTGAGTATTGCCTCTGCATACATTGCCAGTAAATTTGGTAATATCATGGATTTCCTGCAGACAATATTCTCATTAATAAATGCTCCATTGTTCGCTGTAATATTCCTGGGGATGTTCTGGAAACGCACCACTGGGCATGCTGCATTCACAGGCTTGCTGGCAGGATTCCTTCTGGCACTTCTTCACCATGGTCTTACTATTCCGGCAGGTGCAACAACTCTTGTTAAAGGAGGCTGGATAGCTACTCTGCATGTATATCCTGTGGAAATGGCCCAGAATTTCTGGACTGCAATTATAGCATGTGCGGTAAGTACTATTGTTACAGTGGGATTAACCTTTATGACAAAACAAAAAAAATCTGATGAGGAATTAAAGGGTCTTGTCTATTCCCTCACACCACGGGAATTAAGTGATGCTCATTTGCCATGGTATCAGCGTCCTGCTGGTCTTGCAATACTCGTTGGAACAATAAGTATAATATTAACAATCATCTTTTGGTAGGAGGAAATTAAAATGGTGGATATTAGAATTCCGATAGGCTTTATGTTTTCAATCCTTGGAGTATTGATCTCAATATTCGGATTTGTTACAAAAGCCAATAGCGTAATGTATCAGAAATCTCTGGGTATCAATGTGAATATAATTATGGGATTACTGATGCTGGTTTTTGGTCTGATTATGTTGTATTTTGCTTTCAGAAAAAAGCAGAAATAACACTTTAGACCTGATAACACANTCAAAGATTGGACAAGAGGATAAAGTATTTTAACTTTTTGGTTGATCATTTCAAACCTAACCTGATAGACCCATGAATCGCAGAAAATTCATTGAAACATCCGGTGTTGCTGCCGGAGCTGCCATGTTAGGCAGCGTGACATCTTCCGTAAATCAAACTGGTCCGGAAGTTCCGGAACAAAAAACTCAAAAGGCCGGTAAAATCAAACTCGGTTTGTATTCCATATCATATGGGGGAATCTGGTATAAAGGCACTGCCTTATCATTTGATGAGTTATGCAGATACGCAAAGCAATATGGTTACGAAGGCATAGAACTGGATAATAAACGCCCGATGGGTAATCCAATGGACCTTGATCAGCNAAGGAGGGAAGAGATGCAAAACTCACTAGCTAAATATGGTCTTGAAATGCCATGCGTAGCTGCAAACAATGACTTTTCAAGCCCTATCCCCGAACACCGGGAATGCCAGCTTCTTATGGTACGGGAGACAGCCCGNCTTGCAAAAGATATGGGAGCAAAGGTTGTCCGATTATTCGCTGCATGGCCGGGAGTTCCCATTCACGAGGGGGTAGGTACTTATGACTTTGTCCATGGTGATGGGTTTTATACATTCATGAGACAATATCCTTATGCTACATGGCTCGACAGATATAATTTTGTTAAAGACTGTCTTAAAGAGGCTGCTAAAATCGGAGAAGACAATGGTGTTGTAATGGCGCTTCAGAATCATTCACCGCTTATCAGGAACTGGAAGGATACTTTCGACCTGGTAACAGAGGTGAATTCTCCATGGCTTAAAGTATGTCTTGATCTTCCAATCTTTGATAAACAGGATAAGGAGTATATTGCCAACGCAGTTCGTACTATCGGAAGCCTGCAGGTACATTCGCATTTCGGTGGTGAATATTACCGTGATGAGAATAAGGTGATCAAACCCAAACTGCTTGATTATTATGCCGGTGGAATAATGCCGGACTATAGTCATTACATTCAGTTAATGAATGAAATAGGCTATAATGGCTATTTTACCTTCGAACTTTGTCATCCGTTATTGAATAAAGATCATTCAGGTGCAGGAATTGAATTTGTTCATGAGCAGGTGGCGCTGGCAAGGGAGTATCTGGCAAATATTATTAATAAGTAAATAAAATTTATTATTTATTTTATCGGGATCGGGAGGTTCTGTATGCGCTATGGAAAAAAATAAAATAAAGAGAGGATTTGGCAGTGATAATAATGCAGGGGTTCATCCTGAGATCCTTAGTGAGATAAGTTCAGCAAATATTGGCCATGTAATTGGTTACGGTTCAGATATTTATACCGAACAGGCTCAGAAATTGTTTAAAGAACACCTGGGAAATTCAACCGAGACATTCTTTGTCTTTACCGGAACAGCAGCCAATGTGTTGAGTCTCACCAGTATTACACACTCATGGAATTCAGTAATTACAGCAGATACTGCTCACCTTGAGCAGGATGAGTGCGGCGCACCTGAAAAATTCGCCGGTTGTAAGATTCTTACTGTTGATACACCTGACGGAAAAATTACAACCGGGCTCATTGAAAAACACATGCACGGTATTGATTTTGAACATCACTCTCAACCAAAAGTTATTTCGGTTACACAATCAACCGAAATGGGTACTGTATATACTTCAGGAGAGATAAGAAAAATTGCAGATTATGCGCATTCAAAAGGAATGCTGCTGCATATGGATGGTGCGAGAATTGCTAATGCAGCCGTATCATTAAATCTGCCTTTTAAAGCATTTACAACTGATNCCGGCGTTGATGTTCTTTCTTTCGGCGGCACAAAAAACGGAATGATGTTCGGTGAAGCCATCTGTTTTCTCAAACCAGGTCTTTCAAATGATTTTAAATATATCAGGAAGCAGGGAATGCAGCTTGCGTCAAAAATGAGGTTTATATCAGCACAGTATATTGCTTATTTTCGTGATGAGCTCTGGAAAAAAAGTGCAACACATTCAAATGCAATGGCCAGAAACCTTGCAGAGAAGTTAA
>JGI20214J51088_10001136_pt1 | contig 18086 bp, 15 predicted proteins | sample WetSurMetagenome_FD_51088 | JGI IMG/M metagenome (IMG submission 51088) | reverse complement strand
TGGTTTAAGCCACTCACCCATCTCTCCAAAATATTTCTTCACATTGCCACCTTTGCCCTCCGTAGCCTTTCCTGAGTTCACCGAAGGACAGCGAAGGAGGGTCACCCATCTCTCCAAAATAAGTAGCTCTTATTTACAGAGCGCGACAAAAGTAGGAAAACAAGTATAAAGCGCCAAATTTTTTATTTTTATTTTAATCCCTTAAGTAATTCTGTAATCATCCTGAAATTCTCGAGCGTCTCCTCATCAAAATCTGAAACTTTTATATTCCCTGATTTTACATTTGAGAGAAATCTGCTTAGAATAAAATTCCGGGGGAGTTCTTTTTCAATTATATATTCCGAATTTGGAACTGTAATTCCTTCACGTGTGTTTAAGATATGATTTTTAAAATCAAGAGTAGATAAAAGATCCTCAGAATCAAGAAATGATTCCGGTATCCTTAGTATAAATTCCCTGTCACTACTGTCTGTTACAAAGACAGTTCCCTTAAGCAGTTCTTCCATTTTATTCTCTTCATCGGTGTTAAAGAATAACACTGCTATATCCAGGCCCCAACCCATCAGAATGTTACATAACAATGGAATTGATGAGACATTGGTAGATGGTATGATTGATACCTTTCCTTTAAATCCCATTAAATGAGTTATTGCATTCAGCATGTAGAATGATCCTGTACTGTTTACAATGAGATTTATCCTCTTCGATGAGATACCGTCGACTGCCATTGGATTACCCAGTATACTTTGAAGTGGGGTAAGCGTATCAGGGGAAGCTGCTGATAACCTCAGAGGATCGAGAATCCTTGTTGTACTTCTTAAACTGTCAAGATCATCACGCTGAATTGCCAGTACCCTGTGAAGCTTATTGATTTCAACCAGGTGAGGGGAATGAGTTGTATAAATAATCTGGATCTTATCCTTAATATCTTCAAATACCTTCAAAACATCTTCCTGAGCCCTGGCATGAAGACTCACACCTGGTTCATCTACAAGAAGTACAAGATTTTTGTTGCTGATATTGGCGGCAGCTCTCAATTCAAGATAAAATGACAAAAACCATCTTACACCTCTGCTCCTTTGCTTGGGATAAAGTCGCTCTCCTTCATCCTTAATCCAGAATTCGAGGTATGGTTTCCCTGCCTTGGCACCGTACGATGCATTGTAATGGTCAAGCTCAAACTGTATATGAATCTTATTATTCCTGCCAATCGATTGTTGCCAGAAATCCTGAAAATTACTTGTAAGGGTGTGATTCAGGTTTTCAATTTTCTGTTTAAGGATACGACTCGATGGTTGTTGAAAGAAAGAATAATCAAGCTGAGCAAGAGACAAAAAATTCTGAGCCGCTTTGAAACCTTCTACATTTTCATTTGCCGAAATAATATCTTCCATATCAATCCTGTTCGGAAGAAGACTCCCAAAGTCCTCAAACATTTCAAATACCGGGCAATACTCAAAATATTTTTTCCCGAGAATATTACTAGTATATTCCGATTTTATCGATTTAATTGTTGCATTGACTTTATTTTCTGCCTCATCAGGGGCAATACCTTTAATAATATAACCCGATATGGCAATTTGTCTGTCAAGCTCAGCTTTCTTCAAATCCCTGTCGGCTTTAGTTTTGCGGTAATCATTCAGGATATTTACCCATTCAATATCGGCTCCGTCATCAAGTGGCCGCATCAGCAGTGTCATTTTCTGATGTCTCTCTTCCAGTTTTAAAGAGAGTTCCGCAAGGTGTTTGTCGAGTGCACTGCAAACATCAGTAAGTTGTTTCCATTTTTCACCGGCTTTTTTTATTGTTCCCTTTGCAATCAGATCTGAATTAATCTGCTCCTTTTGTTTCTTTATTTCATTTAACCGATTCTTAAGACCGGGAAACATTCCATTATGTGGTAAAGACTTTGTATCGGGTTTTTTCCCAAACAATCTGAATCCTAATCCTGATTTTTCACTGCTGTTTAATTGTAATTTTATTTCGACCTCCTCATCAGACAGTTTTGCCATGAGGCTGGTCAGATCACTTATATTTCTCATCTCCCCTTGAAGGCTATCCGATACATCATCCAAATAAATCCGCCATGCATCTTCAAGTGAATCAAGATATTGACTTATCTCCCCACTCACACTGATCTCTGATGTAAGATCTTCAATCCAGCTTCTTTTAATCTCAAGGTGAGTAAGCTCTGATAACAGTTCCTTCAGCTCCATTCCCGGATTGTCAGTTACCTTTAGTAACCATTTTGGAGGGATACTGAACCGGCAAATTACCTCAGGCAGGGAAAGATCACTTCGCAACACATCCTCAGTTATTGTTCCGGAATAGAAAACTTTCAACCCTTCCAGAATAGAGGTCTTCCCGGATTCATTCTGTCCGATAAGGCAGGTAATATTATCAGGTGACAGATTTTGCCAGCCAGTATCAACAATTGACCGGAAGTTCTTTATTCTGAAAGCTATGAGCTTCATCATGACAGCATATTATAATTTAAAACCAAATACCAGGACATCATCAATCTGCTGGGTATTGCCTTTCCATTCCATAAAAGCGCTTTCAAAATGCTCTTTCTGTTTAGGCAGAGGTAAATCCTGAACTGAAGTAATCAGATTCCTGAACTGCTTATGCTTAAACTTCTTGTTTGTCTTTTCCCCAAACTGATCTTCGAATCCGTCAGAATAGAGATAGAACATATCACCCGGAAGAGTATCAATATAACTGATTGAAAAAGGTGTTTCCTTCAGTGGAGCAACACCTATTGTCATTTTATCGGGTTTTATTTCAGTCAATTCACCGTTTCTTGACATAATGAGAGGCCTGTTGGCGCCTGAAAACTGTAACTTACCTGATTTACAATCAATTATACACAAACTTATATCAATACTGTCTTTTGTTCCTGCACCGGTGCCTGTCTGATGAAGTGCCTTCATTACCTTTTCACGCATCAGGTTCAGGATCCTGTTTGACTTCAGATTAATGCCTGACTTCATAATTTCGTTCAGGAAACTTATCCCCAGAATGCTCATAAGGGCACCAGGCACACCATGTCCCGTACAATCACCTATTGCAATGCACATAATCTGTCTGTTGCAGAAAGTATAATAGAAGTCGCCACTCACTATATCACGGGGAAGAAACAGTACAAAAAAGTCATTGAAATATCCTTTTATAACTTCAGGATCAGGCATCAGAACGTGCTGAATCATACCGGCATACCGAAGGCTGGCGAAATGATCATTCTCCTCCTGATCGCTTAACACAGAGATAATATCTGAGTTTCCCTGAATAGCAGCATCCATATTCCCGATTTCAAAAACTGACAATAAATATACACTATTTATTATTCCACTATATAACGCCAGCGCGTTTTAGCCAAGTTTCTTTCTGAGCAAGACTACATTTTCAACATGATGAGTATGTGGGAACATATCAACAGGCTGGACTCTTTCAACTTTATAGTCTGCTGACATCAGCAGGATATCACGCGCCTGAGTGGAAGGATTACAGCTAACATAAACAATTTTATCGGGCGCTGCTTTAAGTATAACTTTCACCACATCTTCGTGCATTCCTCCCCTGGGAGGATCAGTGATTATAACATCAGGATGTCCGTTGCGATTGAGGAAGCTGTCAGTCAGCACATCTTTCATATCACCGGCAAAAAAAGATGCATTATGTATATTGTTCATTTCCGAATTTATCTCAGCATCTTTAATGGCTTCATCAACATATTCAATACCAATTACTCTGGCAGCTGAACCCGCAATGAAATTTGCTATTGTTCCGGTACCGGTGTACAGATCATAGACTATTTCATTCCCCTTCAGTCCGGCAAAATCCATTGCCACCTGGTATAATTTCAGAGCCTGATTTGTGTTTGTCTGGTAAAACGATTTTGGTCCTATCCTGAATTTCAGTCCTTCCATCTCTTCAACCAAAAAACCAACACCCATGTATAATACTGGATTCTGATCATTCAGCGAATCGTTTTTCTTCGAATTGATCACATAAAACATTGAGGAAATCTGAGGAAACTCTTTAACCAGGAAATCCATCAGTCCAATTCTGTTTTCAACCTCATCCTGAAAAAAGACAACAATAACCATAACTTTTCCTTCCACTGTGTTACGGATCACCAGATTCCTGAGAAATCCTTTCTGTTCCCGGAGATCAAAAAACGTAAGATTATGGTTAAGGGAATACTCTCTTACTGCATTTCTGATGCTGTTTGAAGGTTCAGGCTGAAGATGACATTCTGTAATATTGAGGACTTTATCAAATAATCCCGGAATATGAAATCCCAGGGCATTCTCCTTTCCAAATTTATTATCGGAGTCAACCTCCTCCTTAGTTAACCAGCGCTTATCCGAAAAAGTATATTCAAGTTTATTCCTGTAAAGGAATTCTTGAGAGGATCCGATTATCGGTGAAATTTCAGGAAACTCAATTTTACCAATCCTTGTCAGATTATCTCTTACCTGTTTTTCCTTGTATTTCAGTTGAAGATGATATGGAAGATGCTGCCATTTACATCCTCCGCAGATACCAAAATGACGACACAGAGGTTCTATCCTGTCAGAAGAATACTCATGAAACTTTACTACTTTTCCTTCAAGGTACTTTTTCCTTTTCCTGACAACCTGCAAATCAACAACATCACCCGGAATAAGCATTGGGACAAAGACAACAAGATTATCCACTCTTGCCAGTGCATTTCCCTCTGCTCCGATATCAGTTATTCTCACCTTTTCAAGAAATGGCAGCTCTTTTCTTCTTCCCACCTGTTAAGTGTTAAATATTTTATTGAATTACTATTTCGAAGTATTAAGGTCTGTCAGGAAAATGATTCCCTTTATCATGCCTGGAACAACACCTTCGCCATGATCAAGTCCCGGAAGAATTATTTTTGTACATATATCACCAGATGTTCCTGCCTGAATCATTGCATTATACATGTTTTCAGTTGTAACCGGATTAACCGAAGTATCACTTCCTCCATGAATCAGCAAGAGCGGTTTGTAACTATGCCAGGCCGATATACTGTTATTTATTAATGCATCCCTCACAGTTGAATATTTCGATGATGAAGTAAAACCGGAAAGAAAATCAGGATTAAGCAGATCCTTTACAGATGTTGTAAGCTGGCTGTTGATCTGATCAAAAGTCAGTGATCCGGTATATAGAGTATTTAATCTTGAAGCATATGGTTCATTAAAAATTTCTGAAACGTGATTCGTGAACTGTTTATAATAACTATAGGCATTTACAATATACCCCAGATATACTGGCATGGGATAATTCGTTGCTTCCAGCATTCCCTGCATGAGCAGTGTAATATTGTATGGGCCTGCTCCACAAACGCTTCCTTTCAGATTAAAATCATTGCTGTAATCAATTTCCAGGGCTTTATGCAAAGCAAGTGTAGCCCATCCTCCCTGGGAATAACCAAGCAGATAATATTCATTCTTAACTGTAATACCCGGAAGTTCTGAAATTGCAAGTTCCTTAACGGTATAAAGCAAGTCGACCAGAGATTGCACTGTAGGTTCTTTTACCAGGTATGGATGAGGGATCTGTGAAGATTCGCCGAATCCTGGATAATCTGCAATAACAACAATATATCCCATACTGGCGATGATCTCAACCATCTGATAGGAATAATCAATTGGAAACTGACTTGGAGCATATGCATTAACTGTATTTGTTCCATTCTGAAATGAAAGAACCGGATAGTTCCCTGGAGCGACAGGTACACAGACCAAACCTGAGGCTTCAATTTGTTTACCATCAACGGTTGTCTTATAAACAACCGAATACACGTTAATATCGCTGGTAATCTTTGTCGTCAGGTTGCTTATTTCAGGAATGGATCCTGAAACATTGTTAATAAGGCTGGTTATATAATCTTTCGTGTAAGAAACTGCGAGCTCTTTTGAAACAAAATAGGAATAATCCGGTATGATATCCTTTTTTGTGCATGAAGTTATAAGAAGAAAAAGAACAACACCAAGAGTTAACGTCTTCTGTTTTAATCTATTAACTTTCATCATCTGAATTTATAAAAGTTCCGGGTAGTGGATAATTTATATCAGCTATTCAATGGCAAATATAACTTTAATAATGCAGATTTTGTCCATATCAAATGGTTTGGAAGGGCTAAAGGAAATGTATTGTATGAATTAAACCTGATTTTCATTTAATAGTTGTATCATTATGAACAAATTGTCTGAAGACTGATAGACAGATCTTTAAATAGTCACTAATCGGAAAGGAAATAATATGTGCTTTTCACCGGAGGCAAGCTTTGCAGGAGGCATCATCATATCTTCAATTGGTATCGCAACTGTTTCAAAAGTTCATAAACCATCTCAGATATTGTTCGCCAGTATTCCTCTGTTTTTTGGCCTTCAGCAGATTGTAGAAGGTACTCTGTGGATATCTATACCGGATCATGGCTTAATTAATCTGCAAAAGATAAGCACATATTTATTTTTGATAATGGCTGATGTCGTCTGGCCTGTTATGATTCCCCTCTCCGTTATGTTTATGGAAAAGAATTTTAAGAGGAAAAGAATAATGCTGATTCTCCTGGCACTTGGAATAACCCTGTCAATATACTATTCAGTTTGTCTGTTGTTTCTGAATGTGACTCCTGAAATCACAGGTTATCATATTCATTACAGTACCGATTTCCCTGAATCTCTTGCCATGGTGGCGTTTATTGTCTACCTGATTGTTACAATCACTCCTCTGTTTATTTCAAGTATAAAAAGAACACATTTATTAGGGATCTTAATGTTCCTGTCCTGCCTGATCACTGGAATTTTCTTCACACAGTACCTTATTTCTGTGTGGTGCTTTTTTGCAGCACTGATAAGTGGTGTGATCTTCTGGATACTAAGAGATTCAAAAAGGATCCATATTCTTGAAAAGCTTAGCTTGCTGAAAGAAAAAATCAAAATCATTTAAATCTGCCTTGATTTCCCGCAGATCACGCTGATTATCGCAGATATAAAAAAGATCAGATTTGCAAATATATCCAATACTATTGGTGATTTTAAAAGACCTTTAATCTTCTTTTTCATATAGAAGAATTGTATCAGGTTACATTTGCGCAAACCTGCCTGCCGGCAGGCAGGTCTGCGATATCTGCGGGAAAGATTTTTTAAACTTCTTATCTGAAAAAAGAAAATAAATTTGATTATTTCCCCGGATAGTTGGAAATTAGTATCCGAAATTTGTCTCGCAACAAATTGAAATTATTTAACTATCTCTAATACTGACTTTTATGAAAAGAGCTGTATCCTTCGTGCTGTTTCTTTCATTGGAAGCAACTATTTTTTGTCAGAACCTGGTCGTAAACTCCGGATTTGAGACATGGGGAACCATAAATAAACCAACAGGTTGGACAAATTCACAAGCCTGCCTGAAAGATTCTGCTTTTATAGTGTCAGGTAGCTATTCATGCCGTCAGGGAAGTACTGCTTCCAAAGATCTTGGACAGAAAATAGCTGTTTCACAAGGTAAGCAATACAGGTTTTCGTTCCATTACAATACGGATACAACCAATATCGCGAACGGTTGTCGTGTATGGTGCGAATGGCTTGATGAAAACAAAGATCCAATAGATGATCCTTCAAGCATTTCTGAATTGCATTCCGGATTTTTGAAGAGTGCTGCCTGGCAACAGTTTTCAACCACTGTCACCTCACCTGACAATGCGCACTACTTTTATCTTCTCGTCAGAACATTACCGAACAGTATCACCTACTGGGATGATTTTATTTTTGAGGAGGACATTGTATCCGGTGACCCTGAGAACAGATTTCCGGACATAACTCTTTATCCTAACCCGGCCTGTGACTACCTGATTATCAATAACTTACATAACATGCAACATATTGATATCCAGGACTTTACAGGAAGAATAGTATGGTCATCAGATTTTTCAGGTGAAATCCATGTAACAGTACCTGTTTCAGCTCTGCATGAAGGAATGTATATTGCCAGGATAAAAACGACAGATAAAATCATAACCCGGAAGTTTATCAAAAAAGCAAATTAACTTCCGACTCATGACTTCCGGCCCCGCTGAAGCGTGATTTGGCTTTGCCGAACTCGCCTTTGGCTCGGTTCGTCGATTTGCGCCTCAACTTCCGGCTTCTCCCCATTCCGTAACTCACATTCTTTTTCTATCTTTGCAGACATTTTATTTTATTCTATGGTTTCGGTTCAGGATATTTCAGTATCGTTTGGAAGTTTTGACTTATTAACTAATATCTCATTCCTGATAAATGATCAGGACCGGATTGGTCTGGCAGGAAAGAACGGCGCCGGGAAATCAACCCTTTTAAAAATTATTTCAGGCCTTCAGAGTCCGACATCAGGTATCATCGATATGTCGAAAGATGTAACGATAGGCTATCTTCCTCAACAGATGAGAGTTGATGATACCACTACCGTACTTAATGAGACAGTAACTGCATTTTCAGAGCTTATCGGTCTTTCAGAAGAAATAGAATACTGCTCCTCGGAAATTGCCAGAAGAGAAGATTATGAGTCCTCAGAATACCTCAATCTCTGTGATCATCTGACAGTAGTTGAAGAAAGATACAGGATGCTTGGCGGCACCAACTATATGGCCGAAGCAGAACAAACCCTAACCGGACTNGGATTCGAGAGGAAAGATTTTGACAGACCNACAAAGGAGCTTAGCGGAGGATGGAGAATGCGCATTGAGCTGGCAAAAATACTTCTCAGGAAACCATCCCTTTTTCTGCTTGATGAACCTACAAACCACCTTGATATTGAATCGATTCAGTGGCTTGAGACTTTTCTTGCAGGATATTCAGGTGCTGTGCTGCTTGTTTCGCATGACCGTGCCTTTCTTGATAATGTTACAAAAAGGACAATTGAGATTTCCCTTGGAAAGATATATGATTATAAAGCTTCCTGGTCGAAATACCTTGTATTGAGAGAGGAAAGAAGAGAACAGCAGGTAGCTTCATTCCGAAATCAGCAAAAGATGATTGAAGATACCGAGAAGTTTATTGAACGGTTCAGATATAAGGCTACCAAAGCTGTCCAGGTTCAATCCAAGATCAAGCAACTCGATAAAGTTGACAGGCTGGANGTGGATGAGGAAGATAAAAGCGCCATTAACTTAAGGTTCCCTCCCGCACCAAGGTCGGGTACTGTAGTTGTTGAAGCAGAAGGATTGTCAAAATACTACGGGTCATTAAAAGTGCTAGATAAGGTAGATATAAAAATCTCGAGGGGCGAGAAAGTTGCATTCGTAGGCAGGAACGGAGAAGGTAAAACTACTCTTTCAAAGATTATAAAAGGGGAGATTGATTATACCGGAGAACTCAAGTCAGGACACAATGTAAAAATCGGATATTTTGCCCAGAATCAGGATGAACTTCTTGATGAGAGCCGTACTGTGCTTCAGACGATAGATGATATTGCCAAAGGAGATATCAGAACAAAAATCAGGGATATGCTCGGGGCTTTTCTGTTCAGAGGGGACGATGTTGAGAAAAAGGTTAAAGTGCTTTCAGGTGGCGAACGGTCGAGACTTGCGCTTGTCAAGCTGTTACTCGAACCCAGTAACCTGCTGGTTCTGGATGAACCTACAAATCATCTCGATATGCGTTCAAAAGATATTCTTAAACAGGCTTTGATAAAATATGATGGCACATTAATTGTGGTGTCGCATGACAGGGATTTCCTGGATGGAATTGTTGCCAAGGTTTATGAATTCAAACATAACAAAATAAAGGAAAACATAGGTGGCATTTATGATTTCCTGCGAAAGAAAAAGATCGAAAATCTGAAAGAAATTGAGAGAAAAGACAAAGCCAGAAGTGTTGCCGCCCAGGTGAATGTCTCCTCAAATAAACAGAAATATCTTGATAAAAAAGAGTTTGACCGTAATCTGAGAAAACTGAGAAAAAGACTTGAGGAGTCGGAAACATTTATTGAGAAGATTGAAGCAGAAATAATGGCTGTCGATAAAGCATTCATGGAACCGGGAAATTCTACTGAAGCTCATGATATTGATTACAGGAAATACCAGGATTTAAAGGAACAGCTTAATGAAGAGATGAACAAATGGGCTCTGTACAGCCAGGAGGTGGAAGAGCTTTTACGAAATAACAGTTGAGATGGATTCACTTCAGTTTGAAAAAGATTACAGTATTCATGTTTATGAAACGGGCCCGGATGGCAGACTCAACCTCTATTCCTTATTTGATTATATGCAGGACATTGCATCGGATCATGCGGTAAAACTTGGATTTGGTCGTGATGATCTTATGAGAGATAATCGTTTCTGGGTGTTATCGAGGATGTATGCTGAAATTAAAGAATGGCCATTATGGGGGGAGACTATTACAGTCAGCACCTGTCCGAATGGAACAGATAGACTATTTGCACTTCGTAATTACGAGGTAAAATATCCCGATGGAAGACGCATCGCAGCCGGGACTTCATCGTGGCTTATACTTGACCTGACCACAAGGAGAGTTCAGCGTCCTGATTCAATATTAAGTCAGTATAACTCAGATCTTCAAACCAACAATTCGCTTATAAGGTATGCTTCAAAACTTGAGCCTGCTTCACAGGAAGGAACCAATTCACACCCGTTCAGAGTAAAAGTCAGTGATCTCGATGTCAACCTTCATACAAATAACGTGAGATATCTGAAATGGGTAAGTGATAGCTACAGCCTTGATTTCATAATGAAAAATGTTCCTCAATCAGCTGAAATAAACTATCTTGCTGAATCGCTTTTTGGCGAGGAAATAAATATAAAATCGTGTCCCGAAAAAGAGACCGGCTTTCATAACCATTCTATCTTCAGAATTAATGATAATAAGGAACTCTGCAGAATCAGACTGGAATGGAAAGAGATTAACAGTAAATAAACTATTAATTCAGGAGATGAAGAATAATATTATTACCAGGATTATTTGTTTACTCCTTACTTTTATAACTATTACTGCTGTCTTCAATTCCTGTAAAACAGCACAGCAGGTAATAGACTCCAAGGACCTGTCTTATCTTTATAATCCTACCAGAAATCCGATAAATCCCAGATATAATATTGTAAATCAGTCTGATGAACAATCAATCCTGTCAGTTAAATTTTTTGCCGGCGATCTCTTTTTCTCTGAAGCAAATCCGCAGGGGGTTCCTACCGCGCAGATACTTGTCACAGTTAAACTCTTCGACATAAGCAGTGGAAAAATTCTGGCTGATACTGCAGTTTACGATCTGAGTATTGTAAAAAATACTGCAACACAGGAATATACATATAACATGCCTCTCAAAGTTGAACCTGGAGTGGAATACATGGCTGAGATTAAGATTCTTGACAGACTGCGACTTATTGTTATACAGGCATTTGTACCATTCAATACTCTGTCATATAATAACAGGTATAATTTCGTAGCCCGTGGACATTTCGGAAAAAACCCTCTTTTCAATCCGGTTCTGAGAATTAACGAATACATAAACCTGGTTTATACCCGGGGGCCACTGGATAGTTTATATATTTCGTATTACAAACCATTAAATTCAATACCTGATCCGCCATCAATGATCTTACCTGAAAAGACTATTGATTATGAAGCTGAAAAAGTATTTCCATTACATTACTCTGACACAATACCGATGATGTTCCCGAAAGAAGGATTATATCTATGCTCAACACAAAGGAATATCAAAGAGGGATTTACTTTTCTGAACATGGGAGTCTCTTTTCCGAATCTGACAACACCTGAATCAATGATTGAACCTCTTGGGTACCTTGCCTCACAGGATGAAATCTCTGAACTAAAGTCTTCAGCAAAACCAAAGATGGCTCTCGACAATTTCTGGATAAAATGCGGAGGGAATGTAGAAAAGGGAAGGGAACTGATAAGGATCTACTATACCCGGGTCATGTATTCCAACTACTATTTTACTTCATTTAAAGAAGGCTGGAGAAGTGAAAGAGGAATGATATTTATAATTTACGGACCACCTGATAAAGTCTACAAGACCTCTGAAGGAGAGAGTTGGGGGTACAAGAAGTCAGTAGTCAAATCAAAATGGGATGGCAGATTTACTGTGAGCGATAATTATATATTTTTCAACTTCAAAAAGAGAAAAAGTATTTTTTCAGACAACGATTATTACCTGAGCAGGAGTGAAACCCTGGTCACATTCTGGGACAAAGCTATAGCAAGCTGGCGTAAAGGGATTGTTTTCCGATTCGATAATCCGAAGGATATATAAAGGTTATAAATTAAGATATGCAAAAAGAATCAGAATGCATTTTTGGATTAAGAGCTGTAATTGAGGCTATTAAAGCAGGAAAACAGATCGATCGTCTGTTGGTAAAGCAAGGTCTTCAGGGGAGTCTCTATCATGAACTGATGACAGAGGTCAGAACTCATAATATTGTATACCAGATTGTTCCTGTTGAGAGGATAGAACTAGTCACAAAGAAAAACCACCAGGGGGTTCTTGCATGGCTGTCAGTAATTGAATATCAATATATTGCAAATCTTCTCCCGATGATATTTGAAAAAGGGGAAGATCCTCTTATCATTGCACTTGACGGAGTATCGGATGTCAGGAATTTCGGGGCTATTGTAAGAACTGCAGAATGTCTTGGAGCACATGCAATAATTATCCCGGAAAAAGGTTCTGCAAGGATAACTGCCGATGCGGTAAAAACATCTGCCGGTGCTTTGCATTCATTTCCGGTGTGCAGGGAAAAAAGCATTGTAAGATCGGTCGAATTTCTTAAGGATTCCGGACTCAAGGTATTCTGTGCTGCAGAAAAATCGGGGAAAATCGCATCGGAAGTTCAGCTGACAGGGCCATCGGTACTTATACTGGGATCTGAAGATAAAGGTATCAGTCGCGAACTGATAGCTCTTTCAGATGACCAGATAAAAATTCCGATGACCGGCACAATAGGATCCCTGAATGTTTCAGTAGCTGCAGGGATTCTTCTTTATGAAATGGTCCGGCAACGTTCTGTCTGACCTACTCAATTATACCTTTTATCCTCTGATCAAGCATTCTCTGGTCAGCAGTAAATGAAGCTAGTCCGGCAAGAGTAAGTAAAGTATCCGGAGCAATCTTTCCTTCGGCTATTTTCGTTTCCCATCGTGAATGTACCGGAATTTTTCCGTCGGAAGCAATGAAGCCCTTCTCCTCTTTTGTAAGAGAAGGAAACATGTCTCCGCAACCCGCTTCCTGAGCTATGTAAACAAGGTCATGCCCGGTGGCCGGTAATTTGGTGGAAAGTCTTTCAGCAAGCCTGATTACGTTACCATCAACCTCCCAGAACTTTTCTATATGAGCATTTTTGCCTGATTCAAATATACTTACATCATAGTTTTCGTGAGTCCTGGAAGTGAATTTTCCACTTAGCTCTTTCCGCCCTGCAGCAGCAACTTTCGGAGGCATCGTAAAAACATCAACCCCTGCAAGAAGCTCCAGCTGACTATGATTTCTCAGACTTGCGGCAATCTGTCTGGTCTGCCACGGATTCTCTGCTGACAGCCCTGTAACCCAGTTCTGTGATGCAATCACTGCCATTTCTCCTGCTCCTGAACCATCACCTAGTTTATTATTAATCATATAGGCTCCGATTCTTCCCAGGAAGACATTAACATAGTCTGGTCTGGCAACCCTTGTGACCAGGGCATTTTCGCGGGCACTAAAGCCAAGTGTGAAATTGATTTTAATGCCAGAGTCCTTAAGAAGCCTTGCTCCTATCAGTCCTTCAGGGGTATATGGAACTTTTACAATAAATTGTTCCGGACATATCTCATGAAATCTTTTACCATAATTTAAAATGGCCTTAATATCGTATGCTGTGTCAGTATGCAGTTCAACACTCACGTATCCTCCGAACTTCTGCGCCAGTCTCAGCCCATGCCGGGCATTCAATATAAAGGCTATCTCTTTGACTCTTTCTTCAGCAGGAAGATCTCTTACAATGCTTTTCGATTCAGAGATAAATACATCATAAATACCCTTTTGTATCTCATTGTTAAGAAGAGTGTTGTTAGTCGTCAGCGCACTCATTTCAGCAGTCCAGTTTGCCTCAGCCTCCTCCATATCTCCTGTGTCAAGCCATAACTCTGTTCCTGTGTTTCGCAACGATTCCCAGAATGGGTCCTTTTTTCCTGTTACATGCTTTTCGCCTAGATTTTTCCAAACAAAGTCGCTAATTCTGGTATTAATGTCAGCCATGGTTTCAGTTATTGATTTAAGGTTCAATTAATTCATTTTCGCCGATAAGGATAGCAGGTCATCACCTGTAGGATGCTGAAATACTTTAAGCCCGAATTCATTCATAATAGCCAGCAGGTGTTCAAATATTTCAGATTGTATATTTTCATATGGAATAAACTGATTGTTTTTAGTGTAAGCATATACCTGCAACGGAAGGCCATTCCCCTCCGGTGCTCTGTGCCGCAGGATTACAGTCTGCTTTGTATCAATCAGCTGGTGTTGTTTCAGATATGTCTCAGCGTAGTATCTGAAAATTCCCAGATTGGTCAGTTGCGATGAGTTGAAGAATGCTTTCATAGCCTCACTTTCCGAATCAACCGGTTGCCTGTTTTGCATACCTGAAGACACGATATAATCTTTTAATTCCGGAATTCTGCTGAGCTTATGTATAAGGTCTTTATCAAGAAATCTTATACTCTTCATATCGATGTATATTGATCTCTTTATTTGTCTTACACCGGCTTCTTCCATGCCTTTCCAGTTCTGAAAAGACTCATTTACAAGCGAATATGTAGGTATATTAATTATTGTCTTATCAAAATTCTGGATCTTCACTGTGTTCAGTGTGATATCGGTCACTACCCCGTCAACATCACGTTTCGGGATTGTAATCCAATCACCTACTTTAAGCAGTTTATCGGCCGATAACTGGATGCTGGCAACAAGGCCCAGGAGTGAATCTTTGAAAACGAGTATAAGGACTGCTGCCATCGCTCCAAGCCCGGCAACAAGTGTGCCTATTTCTTGTTTGAAGATTACAGATATGACAATAAGAAGAGCTATCAGAACAACAAATATTTTTAANAGCTGAACATATCCTTTTATATGCCGGTGCTGTGAAATAGGAAGAGTATTATAAATAGTATGCCAGGCCTCAATGAAAGAGTTAATGACGATCATTCCAACAACCACCATATAAACATAGGCCAGTTTATGAACCAGAACAAGCCATACCGGGTAAGCCTTAAGTGCCCAGCCTGCCATAAACCATATTACCAATGCAGGTGCAAAGTGCGATAGCCTGGTGAAAACTTTTTGTTCAAGAAATACATCATCCCATGTTGTTTTTGATTTCTTAACAATCCGGGTTACAACCTCAAGGATAACAACTTTTGCAAACAGGTTTGACAACCAGCTTAACGATATGACGATAAGAACAAGGGTAACTGTACTGAGTAATGACGAGAGGCTTGAGCTCAGTCCGGCATCAATAAACAATTCCTTAAACCATATTCCAGGATCAATAGTTCCCTGCATAATAAAGTTTCAATTTATTTTTGGCAAAAATAGACAAATTATCAATCGGTATTACTCCTGATGCGTTTGATTTCAGTATAAATAGTCCCGCGAAGTGGCACAATCTTAATAACCGTGGGTGTAAACCCACGGTCAACTATAACCTGAATGTCACAGCCCTGAAGGGGCTGAATATTAGACTGATATATTCAGTTCATTATTCAACCCCTCCGGGGTTAACACATTTATTCAAATCAAAAAATAAATGAACACTTATATTTTATTTATTATCAATAATATAAAAACACATTTTTCAAGTTAATGTATCATCTGTAAATCTGAATTATTGATTATTTATAGGTTTACGAAAATCAACATAAAATAATTTCAGTATGAAAACAATTTTTCTATTCATAATGTTTAAATCTACCATAGGAACCTGATATCATTTCCATGGTAAGCTATGAATTGAAATTGAAGAAAATGACAGCAAAAAAATTCTGATACCAACTCCTGATGAAGGGAAGGATCAGAATGCAACCATATTATTTAAGGGAGGAGGCCAGTGCTCTGTTTACAGAAAAGCAGTAAAAGAGATGATAGAATTCTATAACATATATAAAGCCTGAAGTTTCTTATTTGTTATTTTGGATGGGCCTTATTGGTAAAAAATAGACACAAAGCTAAATCTGCGATAATCAGCGTGATCTGCAGGAAAAATATTTAAAGATCTCCCGCAGATTCTGCAGATTGCCGCAGATTTATAAGCATGGTTGCGGACGTGACCAGAAAATCTTCCGGCAAGAAATATTACTTGCTTTTCCTGTCAATAACATAAAATAAAACAAGGCTGAGGCCGCCGAAGAAGAAGATCATTGCCGGATAATTGGCATCTTCATCAAGTATTCCGGCGCTTGACATAATTGCACCTGCAATAATTCCCAGGGCAATGCCCATAAAAAGCATTCCTGCCTTGAGCGTAAATTTATTCCAGCTGAAGCTACCCTTCATGCCCTCTTTTCCTGTATTGAAAAGACTGGCATCGGCACCTTTTTCTATAAGGGCCATTCTTTCTTTGTTACGTGTTGTATAATGAACATACAATATACCGAACACTGTTGCGAAAAATGCGATAAAACCTATTAAACCTTCCATGACTTTAAATTTATTGGTTAAAAACTCTTTTGCACCTTTAGACACAGGTTGGAGGAACATGGTTACAAAAGTTACAGAAATATTTTATAAAACAATATGACCTTTCGCGTAACCAATTCATAACTTTGCTCGTCAAACTGGCAGAATGGATTACAAAGGCGACATATTTTATATTGAGCAGGTTTTGAAAGGCAAGAGTCACGCTTTTGGCTACATAGTCGACAGGCATAAAGACAAAGCCTATAACCTCGCTTTCAGAATATGTGGCAACAGAGAAGAGGCAGAAGAGATTGCACAGGATTCATTCATGAAGGCTTACAGGTCGCTTAAGGGATTTAAAATGAAAAGCAGTTTCGCAACATGGCTCTTCAGGATTGTCTATAATACTGCAGTATCACATGTCAGAATCAGGAAGAAGGGAATCCTTTCTCTTGAGGACTTCCCTGCCGATGCAACTGACTTTATAGGTACAAATACAAGTGAGGAGGAGGCTGAGAATGAATACCGGAATTCTTTGGTTAACTTTGCACTGCAGAAAATATGCGAAGAGGAACGAGGTCTGATAAGTCTCTATTATTATGAAGANATGAGCACTGATGAGATATCAGCCGTGACCGGAATAAGCAAATCAAACATTAAGGTTAAGCTGTTCAGGGCCAGACAAAAGATGTCGGAAATTATTGAAAAAATTGAAAAGAAAAAATATATCTATCATGAATAAGTACGGCAGAGATGATGATTTCCTTCTGAAGCAATATCTTAATCCTGAGAAAATTGAGAAAGCGCCGGAAGGGTTTACTTCAAAGGTTATGGCAGGTATTAATCTGGAAATTGTTCCTGTTAAGTCAACTGGCTGGTTGAGAAGCAGAAACCTCGTTCCTGCTATTTCAGCAGTTGTTATACTCCTCTTGCTTGTTTTTGCATTTCTGAGTCGGGGAAATGAACCTGATTCTCTCACTCTTCAGATTGCAAATGCAGTTAAGAATCTGAAAATTACGCTACCTGAAATAAATTTAACATCCGTTTTCAGCTTTGAAATTCCTGTAACAGTTGTCTATATCTTCCTGGGAATACTTGTTCTCACAGTATTCGACAGAGCCCTTTTTCAAATATTTCACAGGGAAAAGTAGAAATCAGGCGTGAGGTGTGAGGTGTGAAGCTTAAGTTTAAGGTTAAGGTTAAGGTTAAGGTTGAGGTTGAGCTTAAAGCTTGCAGTCAGGGTTTCTTAGCCCCCGGGATGGTTGGGGGTAAAAAATAGAGAGAAATAAGGAGACAGTAATAAGGCATGAGGCATGATGCAAAAGGAGGAAGAGAAATATGTATTATGTATTATAGGCGATAGGCGATGTGAAAAGGAGAAAGGAGAAAGGAGAAAGGAGAAAGGAGAAAGG
>JGI20214J51088_10001135_pt1 | contig 18119 bp, 15 predicted proteins | sample WetSurMetagenome_FD_51088 | JGI IMG/M metagenome (IMG submission 51088) | reverse complement strand
CATGTAGATATTTGGTTTTCCTTTTATCCTCTCTAAGATGTTGAGCCAAGCTATCCCAATTAGTGAACCTACAACAATGCCTACTACGAACGCCAGTGCCACGGAACCCAATGCTGCTTGCACACTTACCTCCCCTGACAGAATGATATCAATTATGACAAAGGCTCCAATTGTACAGAGAACATCAGTTAAAATTGACTCAAGACTAAGAACCGTTTCAGTTTTTTTGTCAACTCCAAGCTTTCTTGCCAGCGCAATTACGATTATTGAACTGCCACCTCCAAGAATGCTGCCAAGCAGCAATCCATTTAAAAGGCGCCAACCCAAAATGTACTTGCAAAGCAAAGCCGTAACCACAACGTTCAAAATAAAACCCGCTATTCCAAGTATCAAAGCCCTTGGGCTGTTTTTGATTGCCTGTTTGATATTCATGTTAAGACCACCATCAAAGAGAATGACAATCAGAGCTAAAGCTGCAAAATATGGTGTTATTGCGCTCAATTGCTGATGGGAAAAGACATTTAACACTGGTCCTAATAAAACACCAAATAAAAGCAAGAGAAGGGGGTCGGGTATGCTTGTTCTTTTAAAGAATTCTTCCCCTAGGAACCCTAACACTATTACGAGACCCGCTACAAGAAAGGCGAGCACTGCGGGATCCAAGCGTTAACACCTCATACTGTACCAAATTATTTACATTAGAAATTTAACATTTTCCTAATTCACCAAGATGTACTCTTTAAACCAAATCAAGTTAGAGTTGGTAAACATATCATAATAAAAAATTAAGAATAAACAGATTGAAGTAGCAAATACCACCAAAATTAGACTTTGTCGTATTCATGACTAAAAAGTTCTATATATAAATAAAAGAGCTAACTCTCTTTGACCATTTTGGTTTTAGCTAACATAGCTTAAAGTTTTTTCCAAATCCATGAGCGATAAATTCAATGTGACTCGTCTTTTCGCAGGCAAGTCCAGTTCGCTGGACCGAGAAAGCCGAACATTAGTGATCAGTCTTGCTATAATTAGCAAATAACTTTGATTTTGGGTTCAGGTTTGGCGTGAATCATGTGACTATCTCTTCAAAAGTTTAATTCCCCCAGATTAACAACATACTAACGAAAAGAGAAGCGCTTTAGCATAATTATCGCGGTATTTACCACCTAATTCTTAATTATCATCGAAAATCCCCTGATAATTATTGGTGAAAGCAAAAAAACTCCTCTAGAGACTATTGTACCAATATGTCATTTTTTACAGTTAAAGTATAGGAAAAGGAAAAATTAGGTTGTAGGTTCGAAAGCTGAGTCGGAGAGTTCTGGATTTATAACAACATTTGTTACTGTTACATCGTCACCGAATGAATTATTGAATGTGATGTTTCCGTTTCCTGTCCAATTTGCCTTCAGTTGGTTTAAGACTTGAGTCCATTCGGCTCCCCAGAGGCTATTTAATTCGTTGTAATTGGTGCTCATCCATGAGCAGTTTTCATTTTTCCATGCTGCCTGGTTCTGTGAATTCAAAATGTAAGTAAAGCCTGTTTGGTCTGATTCGCTAGCATAAATTGTTAATCGAATTTTTTGATTAGCTGCTCCAACGTTTGCTACTGACCATTCAAAGGGGTTATGGCGCCTTGGTTACCTAAGGCGTTACTTCCAACTACATTTGGAAAGTAGATGCTGGTATTGTTGGGTTAATGGTTATGTCAAAGATGAGTGTGGGGTTACCGTTGGAGGTTGTGTAGGCGTAGGGTGCGATGCTGTTTTGTGCGTCGAGTTTTTGCATGTAGCCTGAGAACATGTTGCTCCATAATGGCGATGAGTTGCTAAAGTTCTCAGTTGTCCAGGCTCCGTCGTTGATTTGACTGTATGCAGTTTGTGCGTTGGCTTTTAGGACGTAAGTGTAGTTGAGACCTGTGTCACAACCTGGGACTTCCACTCGTAGCGCCAGGTTTGCAGTGTTTAGGTTTTGGGCTGTGAACTTGTAGGTGGTTATTACTCCTTGGCTGGTATCATTTACGCTAAACGCTAAGCTGGTTGCTTGTGTAATGTTGACTGAGGGTGCTGGTTTTATTGTGGGGATTGGGGCAAGCGTATAGTAAAAGTTGTTCCCTTTCCTTCTTGGCTATCAAAAGTAACAGTGCCTCCTAACGCTTCGGTCACACGTTTGACAACCGCTAATCCAAAACCTTGGCCTTTGGACTTTGTTGTGAATAATGGCGTAAACAGTTTAGACTGAACATCTTTGGGAATCCCCACACCTGTATCTTGAACAGTTATCACTATTTCCTCTTCTTCTCGATAAGCATGGGTGAAAATCTTTCCACCTTGAGGCATGGCTTGAACCGCATTGTTTATCAGATTTGCTAAAATCCGTTTCAACAAAGTAGGATCAATAACTATTATTCTTGCGTCAGTTTCGACTTTGCATGAAGTCACAATATTTTGTGGTATTGCTTTCTTAACAAACACACTGCTGCATAATGTTTCAAGGTCGGTTTTATTTGCAGTCGGTTGGAGAGGTCTTGCAAAATCTTGCAGGTCCGCTATAATCTTGTTGATGTAATCAACGTTTTTCTCTATAGCATCCAAATCTTCAATAGCACTTCGCTTTTGTTCACTTTCGGGAAGCTGATTCAGGGTCTTCTTTGTGAAGTATAAGTCTCCGACTATTGCCTGCAATGGGTTACGGACGTCATGACCAACCATGCCCGCAGTTGCTCCGATAGCAGCTAAGCGTTCTTTCTCCTGCAATTGTTTTTCCAGATTTTTGCGTTTGGTCACATCTCTAAATAGAATTCCGACACGACCTCTCGTAAATGGAATATAGTTTGCATCATACCATTTGTTGGTACGCTGATTAAAACTCTCGATTCGAAGCGGATTTCCTTTGTTTGCAACTTGTCCGCATAATGAAATCCATTCTTGCTCAAGATTTGGGGCAACCTCTTTGGCTCTTTTACCGTTAACTTTGGCTACTTTGGTGCCAGTTTGTTTTTCATAAGCTAAATTCAGCTGCAAGAAACGAATATCACAAGCATGATTGTTTTCATCATATAACGGTTCAACAAGGACAAAACCATCCTCACTATTGTCAAAAATAGTTTTGTATAGTTGCTCGCTTTCTCTCAAAGCTTCTTCAGTTTTTTTATGTTCTGTTACATCGATGACTGACGATAAAAGAAACTGTTCGTTTTCAATCTCGATAAGCGATGCCGAGACATTAGCGTTAATCTGAGTTTTGTCTTTTTTTCGGAGAATAACTTCTAAGTTATTAACGAAGCCTTTGTTTTCTAACATTTCCGTTAATTCGGCTCTTTCAGAAGGATTTCCCCAAATGTTCAGTTCAATAACAGTATTACCAATGGATTCATCACGCGTGTACCCGAGGAGTTCAGTTGCCGAGTTATTAACGTCAACAACCTTACCATCACTTACTCGGGTTAGCGTTACTGCAATAGGACTATTTTTAAATATTTTCGAAAATTTTTCTTCAGAAACTCTAAGAGCTTCCTCGGCTTTCTTGCTCTCGGTAATATTTCGTACGAAACCATCTCGGAAAAGTGGTTTTCCGTTCTCATCTTTGGTGACAACCATTTGATTCAGCCACCAAGAGTATTTCCCGTCTTTACCTTTGAAACGATACTGGGAAACTCCCTTTCCAACTTTATTTATTCTTTCTAGCTCAACTTTTAAAGAGCCCCAATCTTCTGGATGAACACGTGAGAGGACTTCCGCGTTGCTCATTTCCATTAGTTCTTCGGCTTCAAAACCTAAAATGGTTTTACAGGAGGGACTCATATACTCATAGCGTTCAGTTTGAAGGTTCACTCGATAGATTACGTCCAAGGAATTGTTTAAAACTGATTGGAAGCGCTCTTTGCTTTGTTGCAACAATTTTTCAGTTTTCTTGCGCTCGGCTAAGATTTGGTATCTTCCTGTGTTCGGTCTCAAGAAAAACAGTCCTCATAAAATAATCTGTTTACAAATTTGTTTGTGGACTTACAGATAAAAGTCTTTGCCAACAGTCCCAAAAAAGTAAAAAGTAGAGAAGCGGGTGGCATCTCCACAGTTTAGAGTCTTCAAGTCCCAACTCCCTTAGCTTTTGTTGTTCTCCTTTTGCTCTAAATTGTTTTCTATTTGTTTGCGGCTGGATAGTTTGTATGGCCACCAGTTTAGTTTTTCCGCCATCCCCATCAGTGCAGGTACGAAGAAGAGAATAACAACAGTGACGTCAAGGAGAACTGCTCCAGCAATTGCAAGACTGAGTTCTTGAATGAGCACAATTCCTGTTAAAAACAAAGAACCGAACACTGCTGCCAACACAAGTCCAAGGCCAAAGATGGTTACCCAGACTTTTTCAACGGCAGCCTTTATTGCTTCATCGTCTGTTTTGCCGTTTAGAACTTCCTCGCGTATTCTAGTGACGAAAAATATGTCATAGTCTATTCCAACACCCAGCATAGTTACTACAGCGAATAATGGTGCGAAATTAAGAATTGGCAAGTTAAGACCACTGTAGAAAATGAGTGAAACTATCGCTAAGGACATAACTACACTGCAGAGTATTGTAATTATCAGCCTAAGAGGCGTGAATGCAGATCTTAGCTGGAAAAAGAGAATCACAAACACCGCAACCGCGAGGATCATGGTAACCTCTGGAAGCAAGGTATCCATGAATGATTGGCTGTCATAGGTTGATTGAGTTTGGCCTCCGAAATGAATTGCAACACCATTCAAAAGTGAAAGACCTTTGATGTTTTTCTCCATACCTAGCAAAGAGGTGATGGCAGGTTTGCTTAAAGCGGGGTTTGAAAGTCCAATAGTGATTAAAACCGTTTTATTGTCATCCCCAATCGTTGTAAACATTCCGCTTTCATACTGCAAACGCAGGGGTTCCGACATGTCTTCGATAGATGAGTAATTGAACGACTCACCAAAGGGTCTTGTTGTACTAACAACACTTATGACGCCATTTGAACTTGCAGCTGTAGCTGAAATTTGGTCAATTTGGTTTAGTAGGGTCTGGTTAAACTGGTTGTATCCATAAGTGATCTGTGTAGGCATTGTGACCGTGATAATGGTTGGATATAATGTTCCGCTTCCAAAGTTGTCTGATATAACGGTAACCCCTTGGTTGCTCGAGAAGTTTGGAATAAGTTTTTGAAAGTCGCTAGTAAAAGGCGTAGAAAACGTAACGAAGAGCGCACCTATAGACAACACACTGAGTATAATCGCTATAGGCACTTTCTTTTTGAGTGTACCCGCTGCAACTCGTTTCAGAATATTTCTATGACTAGAACTTGTTTTTGAACGCCTGCTAAGTCCCGGCCAGAAAATCTTGTCACCAAGGGCAATCTCAAGAGCAGGCAACAACGTAAGTGACGCCGAAAGCAAGATTACAACTCCTAGTGCTATGGCGGTTCCGACCTGGCTAAAGATGGGTACGTTAACAACTGCCATAATTATGTAAGCGACAATTACAGTTAGCCCTGCGGTTAGGACTGCCTGTCCCGCCCACCTAATGGAGATACCTACACTCTCCGCGATTGATTTACCTTTGAGTCTTTCCTCTTTTGTGCGTTTAAGCTGTAAAACAGCATAATCTACAGCAAGTCCCAACATTAAAAGTATTGTTAAAACTGGAGTAAGAAAAGTCAGGCTTCCATGACCTAAATCTACTATTCCAAGATAGATAGCTGCAAGAGAAACAACAATAGAGCAGCCCCCCACCAGAATCGGAATCAAAGCAGCTAGCGGAGCTAAAAACAATAGTGCAACGATTAAAATGGAAACAGCAACACCAGGAAACAGTGTAATCTCAAGGGCAGGCAAAAACGTGATCTGGAAATCGTTAGACAAAACAGAGCCACCAGTCACGTATACCTCTCCATAGTCTTGCAATCCAGAGTCTTGCACATCTGATTTTACTTGGGCAATTGAGTTAGCATCTGGACTAGATGAGAAACTAAGAACAATTAACATCGTGTCATTATTTGAATTTATAAAATTCTTAGTCAAGGAGCTTAAGGGTCCGTAAGGATAATCCATGTATGATTGAGTTATTAGCTCGTTTTCGATGGCACTATTTACATCGTTGACACTTGCGTTTTGTCGAAGACCAGAAAGAAGATTGCTCAATGATGTGTTATTTACGATAAAGAGAGGGGAATCTGAAAAAGTGCTCTGAGTGGCATTTGAAATAAACTTGCAAGCAAGAGTCCATGCCTGAGCATCGTTTGGCGATGAACCAAGCAGATAAGAAGACTTTATCAGATCGGAAACTGAGAACCCATTATCTAAGGTTGTAATGTTGGAGTAGCTTGTTTCTAAGAGACTGATTGCATAGTTTCCAAGGGTCGAGTTTGAAGGTGACGATCCAAAACTATATAATTGGTTAACAAGTCCCGTCGCTGAGGTTCCCAGGGACGATAATAGCTCTGAAGGGATGTTTGATGCTATGGTTGAAATTGTCAAGTTTTGTAATGCGGTAAATTGATTCCAAGTTGTAACAGTCAAACCCGATGCCACAAGACCCAGCATTTGGCTTGTCTGTACATCAAGCTGAGGAGTGCTCAATACAGCTGCAACCGCTTGACCTATGGCGAAAGCTTCACGGTCAGATACGGATGTGCTGTCTGGTAGCGTTTGGTAACTGGTATTCCAAGCATAAAAGAAAGCAGTGTAATACCCTATTGATTGGGAGTTGCCTCCGAAATTAGAAGTCACGCTGAACATAGTAGCGTTAGCTTGATTATTAGCATCAATCGGATTTGTATCGCCAAAAGCAAAGAGTTGTTGCGATACCCCTTGCCAAACACTGGCGAAAGCGGCAGGTATTCCATAAACTAGCTGAGCTGTTTGGTTGATACCATCTTGCAGTTGAAATAAGTTCGTGCTTAAGGAAGACAGATTATTCTGCAGTGAATATAATCCTGAGTTGATAGTGGTAATGTTTGATTTCAGATTTGCTGCCTGATTAATTATCTCGGGCAAGGACTCGTTAAGCAGACTTGCTTCCATCGAGTAAAGGCTTGACTCGCCCGTGTAATTGATAACCGCTTTGTCTTTAGAAAAAGTGTTATTCAGCTTGAGAACCGCTTCTTTTAATGAATCAGAAAAAACTGGTGCACTCTGAATGACGATAAGGATAGTGTTTTCACTTTCATTGTTGAATTCTGGGAATTGAGTTTGTAGAATGTTTGATACAGTGAGTGATTCACTATTGGGGGGTGATCCCACACTACCCATGATGTCGTAAGAAACTGATGAAAAGAAGCTTGGAATAAGAACAAGCGAAAGCAACACTACGACAATCCACGCTATAATAACCGATTTGTACCGCCTACGGATGAAATTATTGTACGATTCGAAGATTGAATTAGCCAATTGACTTCTAACTCCAAGCAATAGCAACTTACATTTGCTTGCTATCTGATTAACATTCTACCGCATACATACGGCTCACGAAAAGATTAAATCAAAATGGCAACAAGTATCGTTTATGCGTCGATTAATTTTGGAAATTTCGGAAAAAGAGCTTCTTAAATTTGGATTAGAAATGCAGCCTTTTCAAAAAATAAAATCATTAGACTTTCTGCATATCCTAAGGCAAGATCCTGAAGAATTCGCAGTAATATCCAGAGTAGAATTCAAAGATGACTCCTGCAAAATCGAAGATCTGCTTGCCGGAGGTTTACTAGCCGAAGCTCAACTTCTTGAACAAGAAAAGAGCAGAACCTATATTGCTTTCTTGAAAGGTGGACCAAGTTTATCTTCAATTATAGATGCTTTGGGCATTGGTGGATATTTGTTTCTTCCACTTGAAATTCGCGGTGAAAAACTAACAATTTCCTTTCTTGGAGATACAAAACAAGTAGGCGAATTTACCAAAAAGATAACTGCCTTGGGAATTCGACATAGAGTGGTCTTGTTGACTGAAGCAAATTTTTCTCCTGACTCCCCACTCAGCAAGTTAACTGAAAAGCAAAGGGATGTCTTAATCGCAGCTTACAAGCTTGGATACTATGATCTCCCCCGAAGAATAAACTCACAGAAACTTGCTGAGAAGCTTCATATTGGAAGCTCAACGTTAGGCGAGCACTTAAGGAAAGCAGAGCGCCGCTTACTTATACATATACTAGCAAAAGCATAAACTTGTAGGCTATGGGTTACACACTGACTACATTCGAACTTTGACTGAATTTTGGTATTTATGCTGAAAACTCGAAGGTCTTCACATCCCGAAGATAAACGGAATTCGCCGTATTGTTGTAAAGCATGGGCTTTATAGGTTCTACTGACCATTTTCAGTGAGTGATTACTTATAAACAGAATAAGAAAGAAAAATGGGGATTGTGCGGGAGATTTTGCTACTTTATCTTCATGGAAGCAATAAAATATTAATTTACCTGGCTTAGCTTAACGTGCCAAGTCAATTAGGACTTGCCTCTAAAAGAAGGAATTTCTAAAAAAGGAAAGTTGTTGCATAGAAGACACAAAATTGGCGAGGTCGCCATGCTGGTTAGGATGCAAATCTCATCCCCAGCGCCAATTGATATAGTTCTCAGCCGCTTAAACGAAATACTGAAGAATCATGTGCTAACTGAACCATTTCATTTTGAGATTCGGAATTTCTCTGAAATGAGCGTCATCTGAGATTAGTACGCACCCGCAGATTTGAGATGTAGCTGCTATTACACTGTCTGCCAAAGGCATTTTACGATAAGTTCTAAGCTCTGCACTCTTTGTAGCAATCTCATAGCCAACATCAACAACCTTGAACTCTGTCAGTATGGTGTGACTCCGAAGATTAGCAATTTCTTTTCCGCTTCGTTTCATGTTTATGTGATGCAATTCATGTATCGTCAAAACAGATACCAATTTCTCCTTGGTTGATTTTGCCTCTTGTTTGAGTTTATTCACAAATTCTGCATCGTTCGAAAAAAAGTATTCAACAAAGAAGCGAGTATCATAAAGATGTTTTTCAGGCATCGTTGTCTTCTTCCCTCATCTCGTCTAGCTCCGTCTTCAATTCTTCAACTGTCGCTTCACCTGCTCCTGTTCCAGCAAGGTCAAAGAAGCTCGGGCATTTTCTTATGACTATTTCACCGTTCTTTTCAATAATTTGTACTCTTGAGGTTTCCTCAATGCGGAACTTTCGACGTAGCTCAATTGGGATAGTTACCTGTCCTTTCCTCGTTACCGCTATTTCACAGGTCATACTTTCACCTTGGTATAACTCAATGAATAGTATTACTTAAGCGTGGTTATTGGATATTTCGAAAAAGCTCTAAAAAAAGAGAAGGTAACAGCTTAGGAGAGGCAGAATTGGCGATGTTGCCTTCGCCTTCGTTTAGATGATAGAACCCAACTGGTCCCTGCAGATTGACGCTCCAAGAAGTGCCGCCTGGAACATATATTCCGCGGTCCGCCCAATTCTTCAACTCGTCAATGACAGCATCTATGGGTTTTCTAAAATAGTCAAGCTACAAGCTGACTTTGGTTTTGGTTTTAGAGAACTGCAAAATCAGGTAAGTTCAATTAAGCCACAACATCAGTTCCACTTTGAAAACGCAAAAATGACGCCAATCTTGGGCGGATCTCATGATGCCTGGTGCCTTCAATGAAATATAGAAAGTATGGCGCCCTGTGCTTAAGGCAATGGTCAGGTCGCCTTGATCAGTTACATGCCAACTTTGCCGCATTAACCCAGAGCGAACAGGAGTCAACAGCTCAGCACCTCCTTTAGCGTAGTTAATAGCCTTCTTCAAAATTGTCTTGGCAAGCGTTGGCATGTCAGAGGCAACTTTGCTAAGAGAAACCCCTATTTCAGTAACTTCAACACTAATCATACAACTACACCTTTGAGACCTTGATGGAAAAACTTGAAATCCTCAAAGGAGAGTGCGAAGAAGAATTGCTTTTCTAGCATTTTCTAGAGATTTGGAATAATAATTCTAATTTAGGTAGCAAAGTTACGGGTTTATGAAATTCAGTTTAAAGTCTAATAGATTAAGATAGTATTGTCGCACGAGTTCGGGTCAACAAGGTGACCCCTATTATACCCATTAATAGTCCTACTGAAATTAAAAGATAAGGTATCCAACCAAGCATCGGCAACTTATAACCCAAAACAATTTCTGCTTGGATATTACGTGAACCATCCGAATTCATTATCACTATAAGGGTCCTTGGCGCGTTCAGTTCTCTAACTGGCTCCCAATATATAGTGGCTGTGCCTGTGATTTGTGATTTTTGTAACCAGAATGTCTCCGCTGAAGGTGGACTTGAAGGTGCAACACCAATTTTCCCGTAGGTATTTAGACTAGCCCAACTAAGCTTTGCATTATATATTTCCCAATCATAGTTTAGTTGTCCTGGAGGGGAGGATGGGTTTGCATATTCAGTACCCTGTATGTAGGTGTTTGCTTCAGTTTCTTTCGCGTATCCAACGAATAGTTCTTTAGAAGAATTCGCAGAAGTAACTATGAATTTTAATTGACCCGATCCGCCTGGTTCTCTATCCAGCCATAACACGAATGCGTAAGCACTGCTTTTTATCGATACTGTGTTACTAAGTGCATATCCATCCGAATCTGTTTTGGTGATATTTAGGAAAAGTATAACCCCTCCACTAATAATGAATCCTAAACTTAGAAAAATTAGAAGAAGCCCTAAGATCATTTTTAGACTATGCACCTTTGCAACCATGTCATCGTCACAGCCTATTCTGATTATGTTTTCGATATAACTATTAAATTTATGCTGACTTATTATTTTTATATACATTCCAGCTAAGATCTACATTTCTCAGCTTTTAATCATCAAATTATAAGTTAATCCCCAAACCCATAAAAAATATTAGAAAAACAGTTATTTGCCTTCCAATCTTTGCTGACTGGCTGCTTTCTCATATTGTAGATTTCAAATTTTTCCATAAAGTTTCTTAAAAGGTGTAATTCTATGATTTGTGTTGAAATTTCTGATCGGTGTTTGTCTGGGCTTTCGGCTAGCGCATTATAGGAAATTAGTATGTTGTTTGACCGCTGAGAAAAATGTTATGCGAGACCCAAAAACAAGAGCGGCTTATTACACTGTTGAAGCAGGTCTAAATGACTCTGTCAAGTTTGCTTCTGTTGAAAATTATCGTTCATCTGCGGAAAGGCGCTTTATCTTAGCTGAAGCTGCTCTGGGTTTGCCTATTGCGATTGGAGCAGACGCCACATACTAGTAAACATAGTTAACTTCCATGGGCACAAGGAGATTAGGTAATTCATTTAAACAAAATCAAACTTAATGTGTAGTGGGGAAAACAGTGAAAACAAGAGTTGCTTTGATTATTGTGCTCCTAATCGGGGTAATCGTTGGCTCAGCGGTTGGGTTTGCAGTTTTTTCGGTTCCACAAAAGCAAGGATCTTGGCATGAAGTCACAAGCTTAATTTTGAATTCGGCATCTGGATCAGTGCCCGGATACTGGGAAACCGCGTATTCTTACCCAAACGTCTACGAAAGGAATGGACCACTCTTCACGGTGAATCGAGATTTCTGGAGAATAAAAGTGGAAACGGTTCCTTACTACAACTACACCAACAATAACGACTCCCTAATCATCTACTATAACCAATTTCCGATAAACCTCATCAAAATATGGAAAGACCAAGCCTACGTCGACACCCCATACAGCTCCATAGTATTGCTTGACCCCACCTACGATTATAACGTCCAAACCGCAGGAACCGCCCAGGATTATGATCAGTATTTTTATGTTTCATGGACCAACGGATATGTTCCAGTTGAAACGGTTCATAATTTCTATGGAACTGGTGATTATACAATCAGTATCGACACTGGAGTGTGTTGCCTTAAATTTACAGTTGAAGAGTATCGGTAAAGAAACGTTTTTGACAAGTGTTCGAATTGTGGAGTTCATAAGAAGAAAAAAGTGGTTGAACTAAAAAATTAATCCCCCACAACTACTTACTATTGACGGATTGATGGGTAATATTAAGAAACGGAGGTCTCACGGAACAACGCTCATGCTCAAAAGTAAAATAATATATGTGTAAACGCTAAGACGTGCATTTCACTAAGACATGTCTTTTGTAAATTGCTTACAAAATAAAAATCATAATGAATAATAAGCCTAAAATCTTTGAAACTTTGCTTTTCAAATAAGTTACTCTCCCTTTCCTTCTGAATCGGGTAGCTTCAAAAAAGATTTAAGGCTTTCATCCACCCGCTTGGTACAAAGTGATTGAGTTGGTTATCTTAGGAATTGAACATGTAATTCTTGCGAACCATTGTTTTTCGTTGTTAATAGAAGTTGGTGGTGTCGCTCCGTCTCTGAAACAATCGAGTTCTAAACAATTATCTCCTATTGTCTCTCGGGGTATAGATACACTATTATAGTGTAGAACCAGAAAGCTAAAAATTCGATTTCGCTCAACCGATAAATTTATGCAAAAGTATTAACAAAGTTTTCCCGCTTGACTTTCGGAGCAATGGGGGTTATGGCATTGAAGGCACCATCTGGGGTAGCTGGGGCAGATTTCTCTCTTCTTAAAACCCCAGTTCTTTCTTAACTCCTCAGCTTCCACCTCTATGTTTTTGGTTCTGCTTTTCATTTTTGCGTGCCCGAGGTAAGCGTGAGCTATTTCGTGTGCTATTAGAGATTCTGAATCGGTTCGCTTCAAAATTATCATGCAGGACTTGGTTAATTCTTTGACTTCCAAAGTCTGACTTTGACCCGCATGAAAAGAAACATTCTCCAAAGTAAACCGATAAACTTCTTCAGGGAGCCTAGCTAAGGTATTTACTAGTCTTGAATAGAGGGAATTCCATCTTTGAGCACGACGAATAAACTCATCAATATCAATTCTACACTCAACCTCATGCGTGTCTCTTCTTTTCACCAAGCTAACTCACAACCTTAAGCGCAGTCAATTACTTCAGCCGCAGACTCTTTCAATATCAAGGTTCTCTCCAATAACCATTTACCAAAAACTTTACCAAACACGTACTTGGACTGCTGATAAAAAATTAAACGCACTTCGGGAACTCAATGTAAGACAAATTAACAAAAAGTGCTATGTGATTTAAGAGAATATTCTGGCGTAAACAACACACAGACCAGAAGGAACGACAAGCGCCCCAAACAAAAGCAGTTTAGAAGGAAAAGCAAATGCCACCAATAGTGCGAGACAGAAGAAGCCAATGCCAACCGTTCGAGTTATACCCAAGCAGACAATTCAAAGAAGTAAAACAGCTTTTTGTGCTTCTAAAATAAAGTTTAATGTGGAGCTTGAATATACTGCAAAGAGACGGCTAGTCGGTTTCGTCAAAGGCTGTCTTGATCTCTTTATGTATTCTAGTGTTGCCTTTTCATTTGCTTGCTCTCAATTAAAAAAACTAAACAATTCGGTATTAAAAAAAATTTGCGAATCGACTACGGAAAAACGAACAAATTTATGGGCGGTACCCCTGTTGCACCACTTTTACAGTCACACAAGTTCTTATTCAATGCTTAGGATAATTATGTTGGAGAAATAAAAAATGACAGTTGTAAAAATAATTGAGCTGATAGGAACTTCACCAGATAACTGGGAAGAAGCTACTAAGAATGCTTTGGCCGAAGCAGCAAAGACGCTTAAAAACATTAAATCTATTTATGTCAAAAGCTGTAAAGCAACAGTAGAAAACAATAAAATTGCAGAATACAGAGCTGTAGTCAAAATAGCCTTTGTTGTTGAAAAAAGCTAAGAGGTTATTACAGTGTTCTTTGCTTCGGTTTTTTCTCTTTGTTTTTGATCAAGCTGAAAGATGAGTGTTTATTAAATTCGGCGAAAACTAGATGTCTGTGATTTTTTTGAGTACCGAAGAAAACAAGAGTAAAGTCCCTGAAAAAAGAGACAAAACAAATATCGATTTTTTGGGTAGCCGTTTTCTATAAGTTCACTGACTTCCCGAATAGTCTCGGCGATTTTACAGACAAATTCATCTTTTAGCACATTTGTCAAAGTCAGATTTATTAATAAAAAACGCTCGACTAAATCAGTCACCTGCGATTTAGTGACTTTTTATGAGTGGCTTTTTCTGTATACTGTTATGGAATTAATAATGCCTTGTATCTTCAGTGAATTAACAATAAAATTACAGCCTTAAGCATATTTTGCGGTCAATTCTTTGAATTGTTCCCCGCAATCACAATCATAAACTAGTACAGCGTAAAACGGGTAATCCTTTTCTCTAAGAGGATTCTGAACATTCTTTCCACATCTCGGGCAAATCGCCATAAACACTTCTCAGGCTACCTATTACCTAACAGCATGTATATACTTGCGTGACTGTAAGCCAAAAGTCACAGCGAATTCGGCTAAGTGACCTCTTGGGATAAACTCAAAAATGGAGTTACCAGTTAGGTTAAAATGTCGAGACACAGAGTTCTTTAACTTCCTTAACGTTCTCAGCGCCTTTATAGTTAAGGTTGAGTTTTCTTACAAAAACAACCCTCTCGTAAGTAAATAGTCTCATGTGAGAAGGTATTGTGAAAGGTTTTATCTCACGATAACTACCTTTACCTGCCGATGACGAATTACACGTTAGTATGAAACGGGATTCGGTTCCCGTAAATGATTACAGTTAACAAATTCTAAGGCACAACTTTTCCTTAACATGATGATTGACGGTACTTTTAGAATTGATACATTCAACAAAATGATCGTAAGAAAATTATTGTTGAATTTTTGAATCTTCGTGTCCTCGGACGAATATTTGGGGAAAGATTGAATTTCTTTACGCCGAACAGCAAGATCCATAACCATATATCGCGACCACATGCAAAACCACGTCTACGCCATGGACCAAGTCGACCAACAAGCCACACTACACAATATACAGAAAGTCCAATTCAGTTTCAAACAAGCTTTGGCAGACGGCGACTTTTATTCAGTAAACACTGACCTTTAAACAACGAACGCACGCTTTACTTACTATCTCACAACCAAAAAAACACACAACAACTCTCAACCAAAAAAAATGGTTAGCAGCAAATGTACCCGTTTCTAGATTAAAAGCATGAAAGAGTCTTTTCCATACAAAAAAGGAAGTGGATTACCTACTTCTTCCAAAGTAAGTTGATGTTTGACTTGCGTAGCGCTAGAGTTCCAACTACAGCAATGGTTGAAAGAACCGCGATAAAAGCGATGCTTAAGCCTTCTGGTATCTCGGTTGAATAATTGGAGATTACGCCCCAAGTGTCTGGGCTGTTTCCGTTTCCACTTGGCGGCCAATCTGACCATTTGCTTGTTGCAGCATCATAGTATGCTTCCCTTAATCCGTTTGGCGGTGCACCAACTGCCAGAACGGCACCTGTCTTGTCTGGGTTTTGAATCTCTATGACCCAGTGCGTTTGGTTGCCTTTAGGACTTGTAGTTAAGCTGTCTTTCCATACCATGTTGTTTGTTGAAGTCTTTACCCAACCGCTGCCGTTTCCCTGATAGAGGGTACAGTTTGTGTGTCCAACTATCTCTATTTTGTAGTCATCTGCTTTTGGAGCGGTGCCTCCGTCGTTAGTTGTATCTATGCAAACTTGAGCAATGTCGCCAGGGTTGTTGTTTGTACTTGCAAAGAATGGTTCTATTAGAAAATCCATTTGGTATGCCCCAGTGGAGGTGTCCATTTTATAAGCAAATATGCCGTTGTTAGATAAAGGTCCGATGTAGGCGTCTGTCCACTCACCTGTTGAAGTCCATTTTCCATCGATCGTTGCTGGGACTGTTGCCCAATATTCAAGAATTGAATAATTTGTATTGCCTGCCGAAGCAATTCCTACTATTGATCCAGTTGCCATTACAAAAATGCAAATTGCTAACAATACTGCTTTTTTCATTTTCATACCCCATTTTTGGTAATCGCTTATTTGTTTGGATCAGCTTAAAAGTTTTGCCCAAATCGCTTTTTAAAAGGTAAAAAACGGCATCTTAAAAGACGATAGCACATACACATATTACCTATAATACTAAACCGTTAAACAAAAATGCAACCAACAGCAAGAATTCACCTTTATCCCTGCTGCGGATAACCTTGCACAAGTAGACAAAGAGCCCCAACTGCGCGAAATGCTGTCCTCTGAATTGAGCAGCTACATAAGCCCGGAGAAGAACAACACCACGTATTTGTTGTTCTACCCCAGTCTAAAATTGTTGGAGCCATGTTGGATTCAACATAGCGTACTCTAAAAACAAGAGAAGAACAACACCGTGCATTTTTTCAACTGTTGTTCTACCACAGCACAAAAAGCTTATCCGCAAATCGTTTTAAACCCCATCTCTTGTTTTAGTTAGAACAATCGAATTGTTAAAAGGCACTCGAAGAAAACAGTCAAGTTAGCAGGATAGACATACAACAAATAGGAGCGTAAGCATCGTTGAAGCCTTTAAAGGCGCCCAGAGAGTACGCTTGCGTTGGGCGAAGACAAAAAGATACCTGTATGGGTAGAAAAAAGATTCAATATAACCCTATGCGGTTGCGAACTCTTTGCTAAACAATTCCTTTTTCAAGGCAGAAGCAACTTGAGTCATAGGTTTGCCCGAATCAACGATTACCCAATTGTCGAAACGGGTTAACGATAATGCTTTTGCTCGGATCTTTTTTAATGATGTTAAACTTTCAAACATCTCCAGCTCTTTGCGGTTTTCGCGGATGCGGGATGCAGCCTCCTCAGGTGCTAAATCCAAAAAAATCATGGCTTCTGATTTTGGAAGCACGGAAGAGAAAAAGTTGTAGGCGACTAGATGCAGCGGTGACGGCAGGTAAGCGGTGCCCATAAAGTACCGCACAAAAATGACGTAATCAACCTGCCTCCAAGAATACAAAGCGACAGAGCGGATAACGTCAAACATATAGAACACCGCTGATGCGAAATGGGCATTTTTGCCCTCCAGCAGCAGGTACGCGCGTGCTTTTTTGCCAAACCAGTTGTCAACTTCAGGATGAACACGCACGCAGAAAGTTCGTTGCTGTTTCCTTAGTGCTTTGCATATCAGGTTAGCTTGGGTACTTTTACCTGAGCCGTCTAAACCATCAATGATTATTAACTGCAGTTAGATGCCTCCTAGCAAAAGCAGAAAGACCACGGCGCTGCAGAGAGGAACCACTATATTGTCAAGTCCTTTAGGCGTTATAGCTTCAAGGGCAGTAGCTAAACCCGCAACAACTAGCGCTGACAAAACAAACGGAACCGCAGGTAACGTGTAGAAATAAGAAAAGAAGAGAAAACTTACGCTCAAACCTACAAAGCATACAATGAACATGGCGATTGAGCCTTCAATGCTTTTCTTCCCAAATATGCTATAGGTGTGGCGACCGAACTTTTGTCCAACTAAAGAAGCGGCAGCGTCTCCGTAAGCCAAAGGTATGATGCCCGCTGCTAAAATGTAGGGTTGAGGCGAAAAAACCAGGGCAAGTATTGTGTAGGAAACTGCGTATAACACTAAACCGTAGTTGTGTCCACCGCTTGTAACATCGGCTAGCCCAGCCATTTTGTTGGTTATGCCCTTGAATGGAGAAGCAGGCGAGACCAAGAAAGTCAGCAGAATAAATGGCGCGGCAACAAAGAAGGGAAAATCCAGCGGCAAAGTCCTATATGTGAATAGGGGGATAACAAAAACGAAGTTGCCTATCATGATGTGCAGGAACTTGCGGGAGAAGTTTTTGGGCAAACGCCCGCTAATTTTCCCCGTGACAAGGATTACAGCAACTATGTATATGTAACTTAAACATAGCAGCCCCAAATTCAAAATAAGTTCAGGGTCAGCCACGGTGCAGTCACCTAAACATTCCAGCAATAAAGGACAGCAAACCAAAAACAAACAAATATAAAACCAGTTTCTTGACTTTGCGAGCGTTATTTCGCGAAGGGTCTCTGAGCAAAGATATTGAACACCAAACTAAACCAACATCTGTGACTAATACAAAAGGCACAAACCAGATGGAAACTAAATTGTAAATCAATGGAATAGGCGAAAGGCAAACTGCTAAAACAAAAAAGGCAGCTGCAACTAAAGCAGCCCGTTTACCGCCGAAAGCCACTGCAAGAGTTCTGATATTGTATGATTT
>JGI20214J51088_10001134_pt1 | contig 18129 bp, 12 predicted proteins | sample WetSurMetagenome_FD_51088 | JGI IMG/M metagenome (IMG submission 51088) | reverse complement strand
TTTTCGTTATTCTTCTTTGATTGAGGCGCAAAGATATTAAAATTTTGCAAAAACAATCAATAATTAATCATGCGAAGGCTATTTCTTTGTCATCCATACCCCATTAAATTCCGCCCAGGGTCTTGTCCCCCTGCTCCCGCTTAAGCGGGATTAATCCTCAGTTTTTAAGTCAGATTCTTTAAATATTGCAGAATTTGCCCCCCTTTAGGGGAGTCAAGATAGCTATGAAATACTATAGAATTATGGTAACAGAATAATTAATTCTTTTATGTTAAAACCCCCTTTCTTATTTCCCCCAAGGGGGAAAGGTTTTGTTCCTTCCCCCCTGGGGGAAAGCCTGCCCCGCCTCGGCGGGGCTAGGATGGGGGTTTTTAAGATCGAAAAAAAGGCATAAATTTTATCTAAAAAAGTGTTACATGAATTGTGAAGAAATACATAGCTATCGGGAGGGGGGCAAAAAAGCGAATAGAGGGGGTGGCAGAAGCGGGTATGGAAACAATAAAAGGGCTGAATTTATTAAATCCAGCCCTTCATGTGAAGTATCAAACTAAAAATTATTGGAGCAGCTTATCGTAATCAGTCTCAAGAGGCTTTTTACTAATGAAATCGAAAAGTGTCAGACTCCTCATATTGTAGAAATAATTCCAGTAATCCTGTAATGACTGGAGATAGGCTCTTTTGTTCTCATCTTTCCGGCTATCAGCATCATTCAAATCCAGAACAGCAATTTTCCCAATAAGAAACCTCTGTTTTGTGACCTCATATCTCTTCATTGCGACTGTGTCGGATTTTGCAGCAATTGCAACCTGACTTTTCTGGAGGTTAAACTGCTCGACATCAAGAAACAAATTCTGCTGGAAGTCAGTAATAGCCTGTTTGGCAGTTGTTTGTGTCAGCTCAAGACTCGATTTAGCCATCTTATAGTTTCCACGTCCTCTTCCCCAGTCTAGAATCGGAAGTGTAAATCCGATATTAATTGTCTGGCTCTGGTTAGGATTTTCCAGGGTTGTCATAAAATCAGGACCACGCTGTGATAAGCCCAGGGAAGCATTCAGGCTCGCATTTAATCCCATTGAGGCTTTTGCCTGTGCAACACTGCTTTGGGCATTTAACACATTAATCTGCTGAGTCATAAGATCAGGATTGTTTTTAAGGGCAAGGTCAAGAACCTCTTTCATATCAACCTGTAAATCGGGAATATTATCCGGGATGATGAGTTCGATTCTGACATTTTCGTTGTATCCAAGAAATGATCTTAATCTAATTTCCCTGTCACGCAAATTCATATCTGCCTTTTTTCTTGCTGTTTCAGAATTCAGATAAGAAAGTTGCATCTGTAAAAGTTCATCCTCGGCAATAGTTCCCAATTGATATCTTCCTTTTGCAATACGGTATAATGTATCAGCATTTGAATAGTTCATTTCTGCTATCTGTTTGTTGATTTGTGCTAATGCAAGAGAAAAGAAATTCATCACAGCGCTCACATGAACCCCTTCTATATTTGACAGATAAGTTTTCTTTGCAGCTTCATATTTTACTGGCTCTATCTTTTTCTGCCACCTGAGAGAATTATATTGTCTTATTGGTTGTGTAAGATTAATGCTAACAGGATTAATATTGTATTGTCGGGGAAGAAGAGCATTCTCTCCGTAGTCATATAGATGATTTAAGCCTGACTGAAGTGAAATTGTAGTTCCGGTGAGACCAATAGCCTGGGCTAAAGAGAGTGTAGCACTGCTGCTGATAGTATTTTTTGCAACATATGTATACTGGTTGGTTGTTGAATTATATACTTTATCGAATCCATTGCTGTAGTTTGGAACCGTACCCCTCAAAGTCAGACTTGGTCTGAATTGTGCCTGGTAGGATCTGAACTGCCAGTAACTTGAGCGGAACCTGTGCTTTGCTATAAGAGCATTTGGTGACTGTTCTTCGGCAATTTTTATAACCTCGTCGAAAGTCAGCTTTTTTAGTTCCTGTGCGAATATTTCCCTTGTAGAAAAAAAGAGCACAACTATAAGTGAAAATAAAACTAATTTCTTCATTTTAATATTATAATAATTTATACAAACTTTCACCAATGGTCCGCGTTGACGGGCTCGTGTGGCAGAAGGGCTTATTCATATCTAAGTGATTCGATCGGGTCTTTTTCTGATGCTCTTTTTGCAGGAGAATAGCCAAAAATCACTCCAACCGCAGCAGATACACCGAAAGCAATAAATACCGAAAAGAAGGAGACGATTGTCATAATTCCGGCTATCTGTTCTATCATTTTAGCCATAATAACTCCAAAGAAAACGCCAATAAATCCACCTGATACACTTATCAAAACGGCTTCGGATAGAAATTGTACTACTATATCCATTTTTTTTGCACCTATTGCCATTCTTGTACCGATCTCCTTTATCCTTTCCATAACCGAAGCAAACATGATATTCATGATTCCGATTCCACCGACTATCAGCGAGATGCTGGCAATGGCTCCAAGTACAATATTAAAAATGTCCTTTGTCCGTTGTTGTTGTTTAAGCAGTAATTCAGGAACTGTTATCTCAAAGTCCTTAACTCCGGTATGTCTACGGGTCAACATTCGGCTGAGAATTTCTGTAGTCGGCTGAAGCTGTTCTGTTTCGGTAACCTGAACAACAATTCTATCGAGCTGATTATAATTAGTTTCGGTATCGGTGGACGCATCGGAACTACTTACAACAACCCTGGCCATTCCTCCACCCGGGCCACCACCACCGCCAAAGAACTGTACTGATGTGGCTTCCGAAACAAGTTTAGTGTTAAGAAGAGCCCTGTTCTGGTATCTCAAAAGCATTGTTTGAATGGGAATATAAATATTATCATTATAAACATTCACTCCTTTTTCTTCAAATCCTGTCAGGCTGACATTTGTCTTCTGAAGTACTCCGATCACTTTTAACCATATACCGTTAAATTTGATGTACTGACCCAATGGGTCTATTTTGCTGAAGAATTTAGCTCTGATGTTTGCTCCAATTATACAAACCTGTATGCCGTTCTCTTCCTGGTAAGAATTAAAAAAAGCACCTCCTACGAGTGGAAGGTTATACAAGTAAAAATAGTCATTTGAGACACCAACGAGTTTGGCGGTATACTTCACACCATTCAGCATCGCTGTTGAGTTAAATGAGATCTCCGGACTGATCCTTTTAACAGAAGGAAGGGTCTCTTTTATAGCATCCACGTCAAGAAGATTTAATCCCCTAGAGAATTTTTTCTGCTGTTTCTCTCCTTCTGTTGTAGAGGAGCTTTTGTCGGGGATCACCGGATTAACAAGGATATTGTTCACCCCAACCATCTTCATCTGTTCCATTATCTCCTGTTTGGCTCCTTTACCTATTGCAAGCATAGCAATTACCGCTGCTACCCCGAATATAATACCAAGGGCTGTAAGCATCGATTTCAGTTTATTGGAGACGATAGATTCGACAGCAATTTCAATATCGTGGAAATATCGTAATATAAATTTGAACATTTTATTTCCTGTTTAATTATTTAATTCATAATTGTTGCAGGTGTAGAAACCTGGCCATTCTGACCCGGGTTTTGCTGACCTGGCTGTCTGTTTGATCTTCGTCTTGAGGATGTGTCTCTCACACCGCCCTGCTGGCTATTCCTCATTTGCATAAACCTTCGCATGGCTGCTGTATCTCTTTTTCCACCTTGTTGCCCCATTTGCATAAACCTCCTCATTGCTGCAGTATCTCTCGTGCCGCCCTGCTGGCCAGATTGCCTAAACTTCCGCATAGCGGCTGTATCTCTCGGAGCACCAGTTTGGCCACCAGGCCGATTGCCTCCCATCTGTTGGAACCTTTGCATCATTTCAGGAGTAATATTCATTCCTTGTCCGCCCGGCATACCACCTGGTCTGCCCATCATTCCTCCTGGTCCCATCATTCCTTCACCTTCTTCTTTAGCCTTTTCAGCTTCTTTTCTGAGGCGGGCCTCTTCAGCTTCTTTTGCTTTTTCGCGTTCTTTAATAACAGAGATCAGTTCCTCTCCAACCAATTTGTAATTTTCTGGTTTCAGAGGAGTATTGAGATAAAGCTGAACTCCGGGTTTCAATCCCTGCTCGATAACAACATTATTCTCATTCGACTCGCCAAGAACAACAATCTGTCTTGTTCCGTTTTTCAGATAAACAAAAGGTATACTGTCAGGTCCTGCCTGAACACTTTCAAGAGGAATAAAGGTGACGTCATTTACTGTTTTGGTAATTATCTTATTTCCTGTTGTCATCGAAGGCCGCAATATCGGATCTGAGCCATCCACTTCTATCAACACTTCAAAAACCTTTGCATCAGCGTTTGGCAGTTGTTCTCCGATATTTGCAACACTGGTCACTGTTCCGGTGTAGGATTTTTCAGGGAATGCATCTACCACAATTTCAACATGTTGTCCTGTCTTGACTTTACTCACATCAATTTCATTCACATATGTCTTTGAAAGCATCGAAGACATATCTGGCAGGGTAGCGACAACATTATCCCATGGACTGATTGATGATCCTACCTTCCTCTTAGTTCCAGTCCTGTCGCGTTTATAAATTATCATTCCTGATGAAGGAGCATTTATAATAAATTTAGATAGAACAGTCTGAAGATCGCTTACTCTTACTCGTTGTTCGGAAAGGTTTGTTTTGGCTGTTCTCATATCTGATTTTGCCTGTTCCACTCTGAGTGAATAACCTCTGATAGCCTGGTCGAGAGTACGGTTAGCCTTGTCAAGTGAAATTTCTGCCTGACGTATAGTTGTAGGAGGCTCATATTTTGATTGCTGAAGAGTAATAGCAGCTTCTTCTACAGAAAATCTCAGATTTTTGATATTGTCGCGCAAGTTGCTAAGAGTAACAGCGGTATCAAGAATCTTCATCTCTAGATTTGTCTCATAAGTGGTAAGCTTTTCAAGTTCATCTTTCAGACTATTATCAAATGATGTCCGGTCGAGAGTTGCAACATAATCACCGGCTTTGACTTCAGTACCTTCGGGTACCATATCTGTGATTTTAATGTCCATTGCCCTTATATTCCTGCTCTGGGTAAACTCAGGGCCTGCAATATCTGTTGAGTTTTTAGCCTGTAGCTCTCCAGTAGTTGTAACAACTATGTCAAACTGTCCTTTTTGGGATACGGCATAGAGGTTTGCGACATCCTTTTTGGAAGTCACTTTGCTGATTACAATCAGTAGTATGATTGCAACGGCGACAATAATGCCTGTGATAATAAGTGTTCTTTTCATCATAAATCATTTAGTAGATTCAAAAAATCAGCCACAAAAGTATTAAAAAGGGGTCTTCCTTTTTATTCATTAACAATTTTTAACATGAATTCTGATTGGGCTTAACATCAGTAAGACATTAATAAAGGTTGATTTATTCCTGATAAGCAATTAAAAAATAATGAAATTAGCTTTTTTTAACAATCTCTATTACACTACCGGCAATATCTTCTGCTTCCTGGTTGGTTCTTCCTTCGGCATATATCCTCATGATTGGTTCTGTATTTGATTTTCTTATCTGAACCCATCCTTTCTCATGTTCAATCCATAAACCATCACGCTCATCAGTCAAATGACCGTTAAAATGTTCTTTAACTGCTTTAATAATAATGCTGAAATCTTTTTGAGGATCAAGAGTAAGTTTTTTCTTGGCAATAACATACTGTGGATATTTTTTTCTGAGAGATGAGCATTTAAGTTTGCTTTTTGCGAGATGTGACAGAAAAAGAGCTATACCAACCAATGCATCACGGCCGTAATGTAATTCAGGATAAATTACTCCTCCGTTGCCTTCTCCGCCAATTACAGCATTGTGCTTTTTCATTTCTTCCACAACATTTACCTCACCTACAGAAGCTGAGAAGCGTTGGCCGCCATATACTGTTGTTATGTCCTTCAACGCTTTTGTTGATGAGAGGTTAGAAACAGTATTTCCGGGAGTATTTTTCAGTACATAATCGGCAACCGAAACGAGCGTATATTCTTCACCAAACATAGTTCCGTCTTCGCATATAATTGCAAGTCGGTCGACATCGGGGTCAACCACGAATCCTAAATCGGCTTTCCCTTTAACTACAAACTCTGATATATCTTTAAGGTTCTCGGGTATAGGCTCCGGATTATGAGAAAAGTTGCCGTCAGCAACTGTATTTAGTTCAATTACTTTCTTTACCCCCAGAGATTTAAGTAATACAGGAAGAATAATTCCTCCCACAGAATTAACACAATCAATTGCTATCGTGAATCCGGCTGATTTAATTACTGCCCGGTCAACAAGCTTAAGATCAAGGATTAAATCAATGTGTTTTTTTGCCCAGGTATCATCATATTCAAGTGATCCTGTAAAATCATTTGAAATAAAATTAAAATCTTCACTAGAAGCTATTTCAAGTACTTTCATTCCATCATTTGCCGAAAGAAACTCTCCATTCTCATTTAGTAATTTAAGAGCATTCCATTCAGCCGGATTGTGGCTTGCAGTAATAATGATTCCACCATCAGCTTTTGTTCCTGTAACTGCAAGTTCGACAGTAGGTGTAGTTGCCATCCCCAGGTCAATAACATTAATCCCCAGACTTCTCAATGTTGTAATTACCAGGCTATTTACCATGCTTCCCGATTTACGGGCGTCCCTGCCAACAACCATTTGTAACCCGCTTTTCTTATGTCGTTTCTGTGCCCATGTCCCGAATGCAGCAGCAAACTTAACTATGTCAACAGGAGAGAGGCTCTCGCCAGGTTTACCTCCTATCGTCCCCCTGATACCAGATATTGACTTTATTAATGCCATGATGATCTATTTTTCAGATCTACAAAGGTGCAAAAAAATCGTCAAATCAATATCTCGCCAAATATTTATACCTTTGCGCCCTGATAATTAATTGATATGGAGAACAGAAAAGCTTCAGGAAGACCTTTTAAAAAACATGAAAAATCTGAAGCAGTAAATACCAGGTTTAAGAAGGAATCTGGGAATTCTTCTCCCAAACCCGGGAATTCAGGTTTGAGGAGTAAGGAAAATACTATTACACTGATCAGGCTAAACAGGTTCATCGCAAACAGTGGTGTTTGTTCAAGGAGAGATGCTGATGAACATATAAAAAANGGACTCATCTCAGTAAATGGTAAAATAGTGACTGATCTGGGAACAAAGGTTACTTATGATGATGATGTCAGGTTTAAAAACAAAAGACTTTCAGCTGAAAAGAAAGTTTATATACTCCTGAATAAACCAAAAGATTATGTTACCACAGTTGAAGACCCGCATGCTGAGCATACTGTACTTGAGCTGATTGGGAAAGAATGTTCGGAAAGAGTGTACCCTGTCGGACGGCTCGATAAGGCAACGACTGGGGTTTTGCTTCTGACAAATGATGGTGACCTTGCCGGGAAACTTACGCATCCTAAATACAAACGGAAAAAAATATATCATGTATTTCTGGATAATCCAGTAACAAAAAATGATCTGTTTAAACTTACAGAAGGCATCGAGCTCGATGGAATAAAGGTTGTTGCGGATGCGGTATCTTATGCCGATATTGATGACAAAAGCCAAATCGGAATTGAGCTTCACTCAGGGCAGAACAGAGTTATAAGAAGAATGTTTGAGACACTTGGTTATAAAGTTAAGAAACTCGACAGGGTATATTTTGCAGGACTAACAAAGAAGAATGTTCAGAGGGGAAAGTGGCGGTATCTGAATGACAAGGAGATAAGCATGCTTAAAAGGGGAATTTTTTAATATTTTAAGATGAATCACAGATCAGGTTTTGTAAATATCCTCGGGAATCCAAATGTTGGGAAATCGACAATTATGAATGCTCTTGTCGGTGAAAAGCTCTCGATAATTACACCAAAAGCACAGACTACCCGCCACAGGATTATGGGGATTGTCAATGGCGATGATTTTCAGATAGTCTACTCCGATACTCCAGGAATACTCAGGCCTCAGTACAAGCTCCAGGAGACTATGATGAACTCAGTCAATTCAGCTCTGTCCGATGCAGACATGATCCTCTATGTTACAGATGTATTGGAACGCACGGCTGATGAAGGAGAGTATATAGACAAGATAAAAGAATCGGGGATTCCTGTAATTATTGCTATCAATAAGGTTGATCTTACAAATCAGGAGGATCTTGAAAAAGTTGTTGAGCCATGGCATTTAGCTTTTCCTGAATCCCCGGTAATACCTGTTTCGGGCCTGAAAAAGTTTAACCTCGATTCCCTACTGAATGCAATACTGGCTAAGCTTCCCGAGAGTCCGGCTTATTTTCCGAAGGATCAGTTAACCGATAAATATGAAAGATTTTTTGCTTCGGAGATAATTCGTGAAAAGATCCTTCTAAACTATAAAAAAGAGATCCCCTATTCTGTTGAGATAGAGATCGAAGAATTTAAGGATGAAAAAAAGATCATTAAAATCAGGGCGTTGATCCATGTTACACGCGACAGCCAGAAAGGTATAATTATCGGGCACAAGGGATCCATGTTAAAGAGAGTGGGTACTGAGGCCAGGCATGACATGGAGGATTTCTTCAAAAAGCAGGTATTCCTCGAATTATATGTAAAGGTAACCAAGGACTGGAGAGATAAACCGCTAACGCTTAAAAGATTTGGATATCAGTAAGACAAAATTTAAAACATTTTATGAGTAGAATAGTTGCAATAGTAGGAAGACCAAATGTTGGGAAATCGACACTTTTCAACAGGCTTACCGATTCAAGGGAAGCCATAGTTGACGAAGTAAGCGGAGTTACCCGCGATCGCAACTATGGTGTTTCGAACTGGAATGGAATTGATTTTTCAGTTATCGACACCGGTGGATATGTCCAGAATTCGGATGACATTTTTGAGGAAGAGATAAATAAGCAGGTTCTTCTTGCAATAGAGGAATCGGATCTGATACTTTTTATGGTTGATGTTACTTGTGGAATACACGAACTTGACACATCTGTAGCGTCGCTTCTCAGGAAAGTAGACAAGAAAGTGCTTGTTGTGGTTAACAAAGTTGACAATGGAGAAAGACTCCTTGATGCCAATGAATTTTATAATCTTGGGCTTGGGGAATACTTTCCTTTAAGTTCTATGAATGGTAGCGGAACAGGAGAACTGCTTGATGAAGTTGTAAAGAATCTTCCTGCAGAAGAGCCTGGTCCGATGCCCGATTTACCGAGGATTGCAATTGTTGGCCGTCCAAATGTTGGTAAATCATCACTGGTAAATTCTCTTCTGGGTGAGGAAAGAAACATCGTCACTCCTGTTGCAGGAACCACTCGCGATTCGATTTACACCCGATATAACAAATTTCAGCACGATTTTCTTCTGGTCGATACAGCAGGTTTACGAAAGAAAGGAAAAGTCAGCGAAGATATCGAGTTTTATTCAGTGATGAGGGCAGTCAAAACCATTGAGAATTCGGATATCTGCCTGCTTCTTCTTGATGCTACCAGAGGGATCGAGGCACAGGATCTCAATATCATGTCTCTTATTCAAAAGAATAATAAAGGAATGATAGTACTTGTTAACAAATGGGATCTTATCGAAAAAGAAAATAATACTACGGTTGTGTTTGAAAAAGACATACGTGAAAAGACNGCCCCTTTCACTGATTATCCGATTCTTTTCATTTCTGCAATCAATAAGCAAAGGATCCATAAAGTACTTGAACTGGTTGAACAGGTTAACCAGAACAGGAACAGGAAGATAAGCACTTCTGAATTAAATGAGGTAATGCTGCAGATTGTTAAAAACAATCCTCCTCCTGCAATAAAAGGGAAATATGTCAAGATCAAATATGTGACACAGCTTCCTATTTATACTCCCGCTTTCGCATTTTTTTGCAACCTTCCTCAATATGTGAAAGATCCGTATAAAAGGTATCTTGAAAACAGGATGAGGGAAAAATTTAATTTTACCGGTGTACCTGTCAGGTTATTTTTCAGAAAAAAATGATCAAATTTGGTGTGGTTTTTGTTCCTGATATTCTATTGACTTAAAACCATGAGAAAAATTAAATACCCTGTTATAATATTGATGATCATATTCGCATCGTTTTCATGCAAAAAGATCCAGCAACTGCCTGCGACTCCTCATATTGACTTTACCAGCTTTACTGTTTTTGACACAACTGATATCCTTGGTAATGATTCAAAAGGCGGAAGACTGAAATTCCATTTTGAAGACGGTGACGGAGACCTGGGACTCGATCCTCCCACTGTCGGCAGCACTACTGATTCAACAAATTTGTTTTTCACTATGTATCGGAAAGTGGGAGGTATTATGCAACCTGCTGCAGATAATGATCCCCTGAAACCATCTGCCTACAGAATTCCCTATATGGAAAGATTGGGTCAGAATAAGATACTTAAAGGGACTATTTCTGTAACCTTCCTATATCTTTTCTCTTCTCCCTCAGATACAATCCAGTATGATTTTTATATAAAAGACAGAGCTTTGAATGAGAGTAATGTTGTATCAACAAGTGAAATAGCTCTGTCGGGGGACAAGACCTATTATTAGTCCTTTTATACTCTGATTCCCATAAGCAGAACATCATCTACCTGATCGTAGGAACCTTTCCAGTCGAAGTAGAATTTCGACATAGCCCTCTTCTGCTCATCCATAGGCAACTTAGAAACCTGTTCAATCATGCGCTTTAGCCTGGCTATTTTCATTTTCTTGCCATCGGTCCCGCCAAACTGGTCGGGAAGTCCATCTGAAAAAAGATAAACTGTATCACCTTCTTTAAGATAATATTCCTGATCGTCGAAGAATTTTTCAATTACCGATTCACCTCCCACAGATGATCTGTTTCCCTTTATATAAAATGACTCCCCATCGAGGACAAGTATGACAGGTCGCATTGCCGAGGAGAATCTGATATGCCGTGTTGAAATATTAAACTCGCAGACAACCATATCCATCCCATCGTTTGAGACACCCAGTTCAACATTCTGATTCAGGGTAGAAAAAATCTGTTTGTCAAGAAGACTAAGGATTTCAGAAGGTTTTGAGATTCTCTTCCTGGTGACAATATCCTGAAGCAGCGTGGAACCGATCATGGACATGAAAGCCCCTGGAACTCCATGGCCGGTAGAATCAGCGCAGACTACAATAAACCTGTCCTCATCAAGCCTGTCGAACCAGTAAAAATCCCCACTCACAATATCTCTTGGATGAAAAAGAATAAATGCATCTTTAAAGGATTCTTTCAGCTTATTAATATCTGGTAAGATGCTCGTTTGAATCCTCTTGGCATAGTTAATACTATCGGTTATTTCAATATTCTGAAGTTCGATTTCACCTTTCTGCTTCATAACAACACTTGTTCGTGCATCGAGTTCTTTTTCGAGATATGCCTGGATTTTCTTCTGTGCTTTATCCCTTTCCCTGATTATCAGGATAATTATTCCAGATAGAACTAATACAGCAAAGAATATAAACCACCANGTTCTGTAGAAAGGTTTTTCTATTAAGAGAGTGAAAGATATAGGAGCTCCTTCTGACAAACCATCCTGATTTACCGATAAAAGACTGAATTTGTATTTACCGTCGCTAAGACTATAGGAAGCTTCTCTGGAATTGGTCATTTTACTCCAGTCGGGATCAAAGTTTGTTAAAAATGTGCTATAATAAACTTTTTCAGGATCACTGAAATTGATTCCGGAGTAATACACTTTAATCTTATATCTGTTATATGGTAATACGAAAGATGACTGGTAAGGAAATGGCTCATCATTTATCTCAATAGTATTTATATTGGAAAAAGGTGCAATGTTACTTTTTTTCTCTTTCAGCCTGTCATAGATTATTAAACCATCGGTGGTACCGATAAAAATTTTCCCGCTGGCCGATTCAAACATTCCATCCGGATTGCATATTCCCGCTTTTGCAAAATCTGTTCCGAANATCCTGACATTTCCGGTAACAGAATTGAACCTTGAAAAACCCTTGTTATGACCAANCCATATGTTGTTTTCTGAATCNGCGAGGATACTGTAACAATAATTCGACATCAGGTCATTTGCCTTGGTAAATACATGGATGGAATCATTTGAAAATTCAAATATCCCGTTACCATCAGTTGCCGCCCAAAGGATACCTGCTCTGGTTTGGGTAAATGAAAGAATTTTATTTCTGGCACTCCCCGACATGGCAGCATTTCCCCTTGAAATGCTAAAATCCGAGCCAATCTTAAAAAGCTTATCACTTTCAGTTGCAATATATGCGGAGCCGTCGTTTGCAAGGAATATCTTATTAATACTATTATGAGGCAGCCCGTTACTTATATCAAATGTCTCCTTTTTGTTCCCGTTTTTATCAAGCACAATTACGCCATTGGTGGTGGCTAACCATATATAATTATTATCCATTTCAATATCCTTGATATCATCTGCTCCGGAATCACCTGATTTGTATACCCGTTTAACAGATCCGGTATTATTTCTTACAAATAAACCATTCCCTCCTGTTCCTATCCAGAGATTTTTTGCCTGATCGAGATAGAATGATCTTATCTCTGAATGTCCGGTCTGACCAGAAAGATCAGTAAAGGAAAGAGACTTTCCGGCGACAGGATCAAAAATATGGAACCCCGTTGGTGTACCAAGTAAATAGTTGTTGTCGATATTTTTAATGAAAAGAATATTGTTTTCCTGATAATTTTTTCCTGGTGAATAATAACTCAGAGAATATGATGTAAGCATTGAGATACCTTCTCCATAAAGCCCGAACCAATAGTTACCCCCGATATCCTGAAAAACAGTTTTAACATCGTTCCAGCTTAGTCCTGAATTTAAGTTAAATGACTTGATCGATTCTACCTTATCAAAATTATCTGAAAGATCCAGTTGAATTGCACCAGAACCTAGAGTTGAAACCCACAGAGATCCGTCGGAATCCCGGGTTATTGACTGAACTTTAAGTGAGTTCAGTTCAGGATGGTTTGGCAATCGCATCAGTTCATAATCATTATCGGTTATTTTCAATTGAAATAATCCGTTGCCGTCAGTTCCAAGCATATACCCTGAAAAATCTCCAGTGTGGTGAATTGCAGTTACACTATGAGAATCGAATCCTTCGATCACCTTAATCACTGAAACAGAATCTTTGCCAATTTTGCAGACTAACAGGTTCTCTTCAGTGCCAATAAGCAAAGCTCCTGATTTGGCAAAACATGCCGAAAATAATGCAGGTTCGATAGAAAAAAAATACTGGTGAATATCGAGTGGCTTCAGTGGNTCAATAGAAAAAATAGATTTTCCCTGGGTAATTACGTAAATCAATCCGTCGGGTCCTTCGATGAGCTCACTGATACTTTTTGTATTCAACAGGGGTATAATAACCAGTTTATTCTCTTTCTCATAAAAAACCGTTCCGTCACTGCAACCATACCAGAGAGTTCCCTGCTTATCTTTAATGCATTTTGTAGGATACCTGCCGGAAGCAGAATCGGGATATTGTACCAGGAAAAAATTGTAACCATCGAACCTGGCAAGTCCTGCACCTGTTCCGACCCATAAAAATCCATCGTTCGACTGATTTATTGTATAAACAAAACCGTTAGGTATACTCCTTTCAATTCCATAGTTTATGAAACTGTAAATCTGGCAGTTTGACTCTAACGAAAATAAAAATAAGAACCCGATGGTGCTGAGTAATATTTTTGAATTTATATTAAATCTCATTTAAGGTTTTTATTATTTCTTAGGCTTTATTTTCTCATGACCAATTTTTGGCTGATATACAGGCACACCTCCAATCGGGGAGCTGAAGAATTTCAATGCGTCGCCTCTCTGGTTCTCGAGTGTGATCACCACATTGTTATTTTTTACAAGCTCATCCTGCCTCTTATGAAATTGAAAGTCAAGGGAAGCGCCCACTTCCTGTGGTTCAATAGGTATATTGGATAGTATCCAGTCATTTTCATTTGATATTGGAACCGATATTCCCTGTTTGTATCTTGAAACCACCAATATATTACCATCCTTGTCCCAGTCAAAATTACGCTGCCGGATATATACAATACCCGTATCAATATATGGATAGATATGTGCAACGCTCTTAAAATCATTCCACATCCTGAAATGATAAGCATAGGTAAATGCGTTTGCTCCTTCTATTGGAATATTATTATCGGGATTGCTACTCAGGAAATACCTGTAAAGATTGCCGTCGTCACCGCTTATTCCTTCACATACAATCTTGAACATATAGCTGTTCCATTTTATATTAAAATCTCCCTCAGAAGGATTAAAGGGTCCGAATGTATAATACTTATTATCATACCTGGCTTCATTTCCAAAAATCTTCGATGCCAATAAATTCCCTGATTTATAGTTTGACCCTTTCTCAAGGCCTCTTGATTCTTCATTTTTTTCAGGATCTACACCTTTACCCCCAAATACCGAGAATTTTGTTTTGGTGTTGAATTCTCCCTGAATCTCATCATATTCGCCACCACAATCAGGGTCAAATACTCTTATATAGAGTGGCTGTGTAAAATCTTTTGGAATACTGAAGAAAAAAACCTGGTAAAAATCAGCGTCACCCCACGATGTCAGACCATCTTTTCCAAAGGTTACAAGATAAGGGATATTTTCATCTTTGCCCGGAACCGGTTGTCCGGATAACCTGAAAAACAATGGAGCCGAGAGTAAACCAGAAAGGATAATTATTTTATATATTGATTTTTTAAATTTCATTAATTTCAAATTTAGTTATTTTCGGTATCAAGGCTGACGGAATACAATAATATTTTTTGAAACACACCCCTCCCTGGTATTTCCTGCGGCATCGGGCTCGGCTGAAATAATAAGCTGAATATTATACGATCCTGGTTTAAGAAAACTCTTATTTACATCTTTGCCAATAGCTATCGTTTCATCACCGAAGTTCCAGTAATACTGTGATATTTTCCAGCCCGGAAGATTAGTACTGTCAGCATTCAGACTTATCATCTGATTTGTACCAACCCTGTCAGGTGATGAAATATATGGTTGTTCAATCTCAGTTACCTCAACTGTTTCTGATTTTTCATTGTATGTAACCTCCTTTGTAATAAGATTCACAACATCAAGCTGAACCGTATAAGTACCGGGACCATTAAAGCAATGTTCAACAACCATTCCTGTACCCGTGTTTCCATCACCAAATTTCCATTCATACCGGAATGGCATTGTATCATTCTTTACCGCATTTTCTTCAAAGAAACGGTAGCAATAATTATTTTCCTGAAGAGTGTCGCACGCTGTTTTTCTTATTATTGTTGAAGTGAACTGGTAAATATCATCTTCATTACGACGACTTGATGCAAAGTATCCTTTCTGAAGAGTGGGTTCAGCAANGAAGGCAAAGTCGTCAGCTGCAGAATTAACAGGTTCAGGTAAAAGAACCGGGTCATCCCAAATCCCATAACTTAATGACGTAAAATAAATATCCAGGTTGCCAATACCGCCCGGTCTGTTCGAAGTAAAATACAATTTGCCTGATGGATGTATATAAGGATAGTTTTCGGTACTGGCGGAGTTTACCTTCGGGCCCAGGTTAACCGGAGCTGACCAGTCAGTACCACCCCATACACAGTAATAGAGATCCGATCCTCCCAGACCTCCGGCCATATCAGATGCAAAAAAGATATATTTGCCATCTTTACTTATTGAGGGTTGACCAACATCATACTGAGGATTATTATACTTAAAGGGTCTCAAAGATACAAGTTCTGTTCCTGAGAGTTCACCAATAAATATGCCACTGTGATTTTTGAATTTCTTGTTGTCAGCCATTTTACCGGTTTCAACCTCACTTGTAAAATATACTGTCTTACCATCCGGAGCAAAACACATGGGACCATTGTTAAATTTATTACTTCGTTCACTTGTGAGTTCTATAGGTTTACTAAATGACGAAGTGTCCTTTCTTATTGCCAGGTAAATGTTATAAAGCCTTCGTCCGTCGAATGTAGTTCGATCTTTAAGTCCACTGAATCGTCTGTCGGAACAGAATATGATTCCGTCTTTAACGATTACAGGAGAAATGTTGTTAAAACCATTTATGTTAAAAGGCATTCTCTTGACCTCATAAATAGAGAGCTTTTGTGCCTCAGTCCTCAATGAACCGAAAGAGACTGTCAAAACAGCTGATATAATATATAGAATTCTCTTCACCATCATTAAAAATACCTTGGATTAGCGGCGCTTACCTTATATCCGAACTCATACCTCAGAATAAATTCACTCGATCCTTGCGAATAATTATTCATCCTGCCGACAGGATAGTCATATGAGAAACCAAACATAAGTTGTGGATTGATCTGAACCTGTAGTATACCTACGGCAACCTGTTCAGATGTTCTCCACGATCCTCCTATCCAAATAAGATCTCCAATAATAAAATTGCCATTTATATCGAGCTGCGTCAGTTTCTTAGTCTTTTCAAGAGAATAATCAATTAAAATAGAAGGCTTAAACTTAAAAACCTGTGAAAATGTAATTAACCCTCCGGCAGAAAAGACAAGATCATATTTACTGAAACTGTGATAAGCTTCAACAGAGCTGGTAGAAGAATTTTTCCTATAACTCAGAAAAGAAGGCACTGAAAGACCTGCAAAAAGTTTATCGCTGAAATAGTACACTCCTGCACCTACGTTAGGTAGAAAATACGGATTTTCATTTACAAAAACTTTATCTCCGGGTACAGTAAGGAACCGGTCGCTCGGGTAAGCAGTATTCGACCTGTCGAAACCTCCCTTTAGTCCGAATGAAATCTTCCCTTTAGCAAGTTTGATATGGTAAGCATAGCTGGCATATACACTCTGTGATTTTGTAAAACCGAATTGCATAAACTCGGCCATTAAACCAAGACCCACTTTGTCGTTTTTCATGGGAGCATTAAGAGAGATTGTCTGAAAAACCGGAGCATTGGGTATTCCCATCCATTGCATCCTGTAAGATAAAAATGTACTTAAAGCGCCTCTTGATCCCGCATAGGCAGGGTTGATCAGCAATCCATTCTGAAGGTATTGACTGTAAACAGGATATCCAAGGCTTATCCCTGTTGAATCGGGTCTTGCCTGTCCCGGCACACTGGTAAAAGTATAAAGGAACCACAGGGACAATATCAGCTTAGTCTTATACATCCGGTGAAGATCATTAACAATCCGTATCAGTAGTCCTGCCATCAATATCTTTTAAGAATTATAAAACCGCTCTTTTTGGATGTAGAAGCGCCATCTTTGGGGGTTATTTTAAGCATATAATAATATGTGCCTTCTGACAGATCGAGTCCACTTGGATTCTTCCCGTTCCAATCATTGAATTGCTGCCCGTTACGGTTTGTTGTTGAAAATACTTCAGTTCCTGCTCCATTCACAATAGTCAGGTCAATCCAGTTATCATCCTTATCTAATCCTTCAACAATGAATGTGTCATTGGCACCATCACCATTTGGTGAAAAAGCCCTTGGTTCAAAATCTTCGTTTAATGTAATATTTACAGTATCACTCAATTTGCATTGGCCCCGGTGTACGGTCCACAAGAATGAATTTACTTTCTTAGCTGACAGATTCCTTACTGTTGTATTATATTTAGTCGTATCGTCAATTGTGCCAGTACCGTTATTCAGTACCGACCAGGTTCCTGTTTCTCCAACCAACCCTGGATTGATGGCCTGCATGTGATAAATCTTATCAATAGAATAAATAGAAGCTGGCGGACCTGCAAAGACAGGGCTCACCGGCATAGGATCAATACTGATGTCAAAACTGTTAGAGATATTTGAACAACAATCATTTAAACCCGATGTTACAGTCCGTCTGTACTTAACAGGAGTGGTTAATGCCGGCGCCTGGTAACTCGCAGAGCTGTTAGTTCCATCAGCAGCTGTCCAGCTGGTTCCTCCATTGATGCTCTGTTGCCAGAAATATTTATATATACCCGATCCACCAGATAGTGATGCGCCGGTTATTAAGCCAGGTACAAGACCATTACAAACTCTGGGGGTCCCCGATATTATGTTATTTGAAATTAAAGGAAGAACAGTAATTGTTATCACATTACTGCTAACATTGCATGCTCCTGATATGATATCCCTTCTGTAATATGT
>JGI20214J51088_10001133_pt1 | contig 18144 bp, 24 predicted proteins | sample WetSurMetagenome_FD_51088 | JGI IMG/M metagenome (IMG submission 51088) | reverse complement strand
AGCGCGGCGCGGCTGTAGACGTTGATGTGCGGCCCCAGCACGAATCGCGCATGGGTGTCGGTCATGACATTGAGCGCGGACACGTCGCCCACCTCGACCATGAAGTCGCCCTGTTCGGCGATGCGCCGCAGGGTGCGCAGGTCGGCGTCGGACTCCACCAGCGCTTGTGTGGCGAGCACGACTTCCTTGCCTGCGCCGCTCAGGTCGTGCGCCAGGTCCAGCCAGTCGCTGGTCTTCATCTCGTAGCGGCGCGAGCAGACGACTTCGCCCAGCACGATGGTGTCGACCGGCGACTCGGCCATGTCGGAATAGAAGTGCAGGAGCGTCTCGCGTGGCCAGTAGTACAGCAGCGGTCCGATGCTGATCGCCATGCGTTGCGGCGCGGCGGCCTGGGGGCTCATCGTCGTCATCTCCATGGCCGGTCGTAGGCGCCCAGCGTGTGCTGCTGGCCTTCGGCAAGGTGGCCGAGCTCGGCGGTCCAGCGCGGCTCGACGCGGTAGCGCTCGGGTGCGGTGGCGGCGGCGTCGATCGCCTGGCGCCACACGCGTGTCACCTGCTCGACGTACGCGGGGCTGCGCTGGCGGCCTTCGATCTTGATCGCGCTCACGCCCATGTGCAGCAGCTCCGGCAGGATCGCCAGGGTGTTCAGGCTGGTCGGCTCCTCGATCGCGTAGTCGCGCGTGCCGCCCACGGCGAAGCGGCCCTTGCACAGCGTCGGGTAGCCGCGCGGCTCGTCCTTGGCGTAACGGTCGATCAGCAGGCCGTTCAGGCGTGCCTCGACGCCTTCGGGCGTTTCCTGCCAGCGTACGTGCGAGGGCGGCGAGCACACGCCCGCGTTGTTGGGCGACTGACCGGTCGCGTACGACGAGAGCGCGCAGCGGCCCTCGACCATCACGCACAGGCTGCCGAAGCCGAACACCTCGATCTCGACCTTGGTGTGGCGCAGCACCTGGTGGACCTGCGACATGGTCAGTACGCGCGGCAGCACCGCGCGCTGGATGCCGTAGCGGCGGCGGTAGAAGTCGATCGCCTCGTGCGTGGTGGCCGAGGCCTGGACCGACAGGTGCAGGCGCAGGTCGGGATACTGGTCGCGCGCGTAGGCCATGACCGCCACGTCGGCGACGATCATCGCGTCGGCATCCAACGCCGCTGCCGCGTCCACTGCCGCGTACCAGGGCCCGATGTCGTCGGCGCGCGCGTAGGTGTTGAGCGCCATCAGCACCTTGCGCCCGCGCGCGTGTGCATAGGCCACGCCTTCGCGCAGCTGTTGGTCGTCGAAATTGAGGCCGGCAAAGTTGCGGGCGTTGGTGGCGTTGCGCAGGCCGAGGTAGACCGCATCGGCGCCGGCATCGATCGCCAGCTTCAGGGCGCGCAGGGAGCCGGCCGGGCAAACCAGCTCAGGCAGGGGAAGCGACATCGGGTGGCATTGTGTCGATGCGGCCCGGCGCCGCTTTGAGGCGCGTCAACGGTTGGTCGATCGTTCGCGGCTAGGAGGATAGGAAATTCAAATGCACGATCTTCTCCACAAGGCCCCGGCAAGGCACCCACTCGGCGGGCCTTGGGTTCGACAACGGCCTGCCGATGGTCGACCGCGGTTGAAGTGCCTCATTCGTAGTGGCCGTCCCCGGGCTTTCCCAGGCAGCGAAGCTCCGATCCTCGGCTGCGCAAGGCCCGGACGCAGCAGGTCGCCGAAGCTACGGGCTTGGGGCCGCCTGAATGGCGATCGAAAGAGACTGTCAGGATGCTGGCAGCGGCGACCCACGGGCGGGCACCCGTGACGTGCCCCCGTCAACCGGCGCGCTCGCGCAGTTCGGCCGCCCACTTGGACGCCCGGGCGCTTCGTCGCTCGGCAGTCGTCACCGCCGACTTCGCATCCTGGATCGACAGCATGCACAGGTAGCTCTGCCCGAGCTTGGTGATGCTGCCCAGCACGCTCCTGCCGCCGCTGGACCGCTGCCGTGGCACCCGCCCCAGCCAGGCGCCGAACTGCGCACCGTTCTTGAACCGACGGGAGTCGCCCACCGCGCTGACGACGGCCGATGCCGTCACGGGCCCTCAGCCGATGAGCTGCGCGCCTTGGCGCACCTGCGCGTCGTCGCGACCATGCCGCGCGATGCATTCGTCGCACCAGGCGATGTGCACCTCGATCTCGCACAAGTGCTTGGCCGCGCGCTGCAGTGCCACGCGCGCCAGCAGGTAGATCGCTTCGCCGGCGTCTTCCAGCGCATCGGGCAACACCGCGCGCAACGCCGCCGGACTCTACGCCGCGACGACGCCGAAAACGCCGGGCAAGCCGCGGATGCCTAGCTCAGGCGTTGGACGAGCACCGTCAGGCAGCGAGATTGGCGAACCGATTGTCGGCAGCCGAGCGATCCGAGACAGCCACATTGAAGCCCGATTCACTCAAGAGAAACGGCGCCGACCTCATCCCTGACGGGATACGAGCGCGGCGCCGTGATTGGGCAGTGTTCTGCTTCAGCCGGCCGTCAGCGTGACCGGTGGCCCCTCGCCAGGGTGCCGGTCGATGCGATTGCCAGCACGCAGCAGGCCATTGCGATCGACTTCGTCGACCAGTTGCGCGGGCAGCTGAAGAGCGAGTCCGGCGACCTTGGCGCGCAAGATCTCGATGTGGGTCCGGTCCATGCTCGGCTCCTGCAGGCTTGTGTAAAGCATGTCGTCGTGTTCGTCCAATACCTGGAGGAAGTAGTTCCCCAGGCGTCGGTCGAACCCGGCCACCACCTCGACGGCGCGGCCGTCGAGGGTTGCCGTCGCCAGGTGGCGGCTCATGGTCCAGGCTCCGCGGTCTCGAAGACCGGCAGGCCCTCGATGACTGCGACCTCGCGATCAAACAGCAGCCAGGCCACGCCGGCCGCCTCGGCCACCTCGAAGAGCATCGCCAGGTCGGACTCGGACGGGACTCGGTACTTCGGCGTCCCGACGTAGACGAATCCGCCGCAGTCGGTCGGATAGGCGTTCACGGACAGATCGTCATCTGCGAGCTTGTTGCGCGTCGCCGAACTCAGATGCTTCAGGGACAGGCTGGCCAGCATCTCGGCGTACTGTCGCAGGCCGGTGACGGGCAGGGTATGCATCGTGGCTTGCTCCTCGGGAAATGGGGGACTCGGACGTCCGTCCACCGGCCGATGGAGCGCGGCGGACGCGGGCAGACGTCATGCGGCGATCGCGGCAGCGCAACCAGTGCAGGCTTCCGGGCACGCCCAGGGGCACGCCGTCGCCCGCACGGCAGGGGCAGGTCGGGGGTCTTCTCTGCGACCTGGGCACCCTTGGTTGAGGTTGGATCGGCGGGAGACGCGCCGACTGGGCGGCGCGCCGCGCGCGGCTGTGTCGTGCAGCGCGTGGCCGGCGCACATGGCGTCAGAGCAGTCCACGCTCTGCAAAACTGACGCACTGGTCGCCGGCGACAACGAAGTGATCGATCAGGCGCACGTCCACCAGGGCCAGCGCCGACTTCAGTGTCTGCGTCAGGAACTCGTCTGCGCGGCTCGGCTCGGCCTGCCCGCTCGGGTGGTTGTGGGCCACGGCCAGCGCAGCGGCGTTGCGTGCCAGGGCACTCTTGACCAGTTCCCGCGGGTACACCGAGGTCTGGGTCAGCGTGCCGCGGAACACTTCTTCGTGGGCGATCAAGCGGTGGTTGGCGTCCAGGTACAGCGCGAGGAAGACCTCGTGATGCAGGCCGGCGCACTGCAGTCGCAGCCAGTCGCGCAGGACCTGCGGCGAGGACATCACCGGGCCCTGTGCCATCTGTGCGCGCAGTTCGCGCAGCAGCAGTTCGCGGGCCACACCGAGCCGGCGATGCAGCAGATGCTGCGTCGACGCGTCGTCGTGCGGCGTTTCTCGGTCGTTGACCTGGAGCGCAGCGAGGTTCGGGTGGGGGGCCCGCTGGCCCAGCATCTCCGCCACCAGGTCCTCACGCGAGGCGTGGGCGGTATCTGGCAAGGGGTGGAAGTTCATGGCGTTCGCCTCTCGATCGAAAAGGAGTACGGGAACGCCATTCCCGCTGGGGACTGGTGCCCCGCAAGGGAGGGATGTGCTGGCGCGCGTTTGGACGTGGCCGGCAGGGTGGCTCGGGTGGTCATCCGAGGCAGGTAACGACTGCGACGCCGCTGCCGCCGGTGGGGTCGGCATCGGAAGCACTCCTGTGGGGAGTGGGTGTGAGCGGATCGAGTCTGCGCCATCGGCGGCGGGGTTTCAACCGAGTCGTTTTCTGCGCCCACGCAAGCGCCGCCAGGGGCGGCGCCTTGGTCGGTCAACCCTCAATCGGGTGGATGGTCACCGTTTGGCAAACAGCATCGACGATGCCGCGACGAGGCGCGACGGCCACGGACGGTGCGCGTCGAGTGTCCGACGCACCGCAAAGATTGACTGCGCACAAGCACCTCGGTGTCACTGTGGAAATTGCTTCAACTCGGACCTCGACTTTTGCCCACCGCCCCGCGCCGCTGCGCGAAGATGCGCGGCTGCCGAGGAAGGCGACCGGCCATGCTGCGCTGGGCAAACCAGGTTCGATCGAAGCGCCCTGAAGTGGCCCGGCTGGCTCGCATCGCCGCCATCGAGCCTGGCGTCATTCGCAGCGTCGAGGACCTGCAGGCCTACGTCCGCCGCTGCAAGGCCCACTGCTGGGGCAGCTCCAATGGCACGCGCTTCCTGCCTTGGCTCATCGACCGGGAAGTGCAGTCGCCGGCCACCGTCTGAGGCGGCCCCGTCCTCGCAGCGGGAACAACGCCCACGGTGCAGGAGCGCAGGCGTTGCAGGTGAGGGCTGGCAGTGGCCGCGAGTCGTGGTCTCGATCGCCGGGCGAGATCGAATCGATCGGCTCAGCGGAACGCACGAGGTCCGACACTCGCACCCCGAATGAAGGCGAGGTACGCACGGGCCTTGCCGATGGTGTCGAAAGTCGCCACAGGCGCGCTCGCGCAGCACCACGGCCCACGGCGGTCCATCGTCGTCGGACGCGCGGATGCGCAGCTCGGGCGGCTGCCAGCGGTCGCGGCGATACAGCGGCGGGCCGGTGTCCCAATCCATGAGCGCCCGCATGTGGGCTCAGCAGATGGCCATGCCGGCGGCGTTACCGGGCTCGACGAGCAGGGGCACCTTCAGGATGCGCGTCGAGCGGGCGATCGCGCCGATCACGTCATGCTCGACCGGTCAGCTCGCGCCGGTGCCGCCGTCACGCGGCGGCAGGATTCCAGGCCCCGCGCCAGGCGCGCATCGGTGCCAGGGGCGAAGCAGCTGCCGTCGCGCTGGGAGGACTCGTCCCGGGGGCGCACGGCGGCGAGGTACCTCTGGTCGCCCCTGAGGGAGCCGACTTCATGTCCGTCCAGCTTCGGCTCGGAACTCTGCAGGCGTTGCGCGATCTGCCGGGCGGGATCGCGGGCATTATCGAAGCCGAAGCAGCCCACGCCACCATTGGTGGTGATGACGTACAGGTGTTGGTCGAGAGATCAGGGTGATGTCTCGCATGGGGGACTCTCGAAAGTGGGCTCGCGGACACCGGCCCTGGCGGGACGGGCCCGCGGGCGGTTGAAGGGGATAGCGGGCGCGCCCGGGTGAGAAACCTGGCGGCGGCGTGTCAGGCCGGGCCGGGTCCAGCGCCCGGGGTTGACCCGGGCCCGGGCATCGCATCAGCGCCGGCCGACCTGCGCCACGGGTGCAGGGCTCTCGTCGCGAGGCCCGGACCCGTGCTCGGGGCTCGCGACCGGGCACATGCCCGCCTGTTGCTGCAAGCGGGCGTGCCCGTCAGCGAATTCGGCGTCGCCCATCAGGCTGCGGATCCGCGCNGCGGTGGGTTCGATCGAAGTGCCAGATCTGGAGCNGGAGCCCCGATTCGATGGCGCCGAGGTGCTCTGTTGTCCGGCTATAACGGCTTCGGCCAGGACGTCCGCGCTGCGGTGAAACGCCCGCTGCGCCGCGTTGCCGACGAAGGCCACTGGTCGCATCAGTGTCANCTGCACCAGCAGGCGCAGCCATTGCGCGATGCGCTTGTCGCGTGCCTGGCGCGCCCTGTGGACCCGCAGCGCTTGCTTGCAAGACAGGTACAGCGCAAGGTGGTGGCGCTTCATCTCGGCGTCGCCGGCAAGCTGGGCCATCACTTCGGCGGCGAGGTCGGCGTCTCGTCCGACGCGCTTGTAGAAGGCGACCCAGGCGCGCTGCTCCTCGGCGTCGACGGAGCCGCACCGCGACCGGTGATTCTGGACGGTTCGGTCAGGGACCATGGGGTTCTCCAATGAAGGCGAGGGAACCCCGACCCCGACGGGAGACGGAGACTCCCGGAGGGTGGATGACGATGACAACGGAAAATGGGGGTGTCGGGTGATGGTGTCCCGCCGCCATGACTGACGGTCGGTGCACCATCCCCGAGACCCTAGGAAACGATCGGCACGAAGGCGACGCGGCGGAGTGCCAATCCGCGCCCGCGACCTTCACGACCTTCGGCTCGTGAGGGCTGGAACGGCGCTGCGGCCAAGGCCCTCTGCGATGCCGATCCAGCGGTCGGCGATCCGGTCCAGGTAGACCAGTTCGTCGGCCGCGATCTCGCCGGAGGCACGGAGCCGGGCGATGACTTCCTTGACCAGGAGGGGCTCCTCCCGGGCAAGCACGATAGCCTTCGNGGCGACGCGCTTGCGGTAGGTGTCGACCGTCATGGTCAGCACACCCTCGCGCATGGCACTCGGGTCACGACCTCGCACGCAGTGTCGACGGGCGTACGCAGCCGNGGCCGAAGCAGCGACGGCAATGCGAAAGGCCGCGGAGCAGGTACACGGGCAAGCCCGGTACCACCCAGCAGTGCGCACACGGGCGCGGCAGCGACGTTCCAGGGAACGGGACTCATGNGGTTCTCCTTCAGGGGTGAAGGGGAACGCCCATCCCTGGCGGGGAACTGGGGTTCCCCGTCTGGGATGCCTTGCCCGGAGGGCATGGCGCTTCAACGCGCACAGGTGCGGGCGCGAGATGTGTCGGTCCACGTCCGTGAGGACAAGGGCCAAAGCAGTTGCGTGCNTCAGGTCTGGCTCAGGGCCTGGCTGACTTGCGCAGNGCGCGCGTCGCGACTCGGAGGTCGTGGTGCGTGCTTTCGAGAGGCCGCCACGACGCGAACGCCACGGCCGGCTCCTTGGTCACGGATCCGGAGGATCGACTTGGGTACGGCACGACGAGGCGCCGGACAGAGCACAAGGCAGGTGACGACTGCGACGCCAGCTGGGCTGGACTTCACAGTGACCGAAGCCACCGATGAAGGCGGAGCAGACGAGAAGTCCGCAGGAAGCAGGGACAGTTTGCGGCGGGGCAGCGCGGCGGGCAAGGGCCAAGGGTGCACGCCGCGCGGTTGCTCGCCCAACCGGCGGGCTTTGGGGTGGTTTGGGTGCGGAAACGGCAGAGGTCAGCCCGGGCGATGTCCGAAAGCGCGCCCAGCGACATGTTGCGGCTGGCCGAGCCCGCGGCCGCAGCCGGTGGTTCGTATGGTGGCGCAGCCAGCGCAGCCAGCCCAGGCTACCGACTGCGCCCGAGCCGATCTCCAATGACCGTTGCCGGCCAGGAGTTTGACTGACACGCTACTCGCGACGGACGGTATTGCGAGGGCAGCATCGGCCAGCAAGAGCAGCTTGCGTCGGCTCGCCGATCCGGGAGGTACTTGACGAAAATCGCTTCGAGGTGTTCCGCGTTCGGCTCATGTCCGATCGCTCGAGTGGTGTGCAGCAACGGCGCGGCGCTGCTCCAACGCTGCGTAGACCGGGTCCATGTAGGACACGACGACGTCCTCGATCGGGCCCAGTGCCGCGATCGGCGGGGCATCGTCAGCGGACGAGAATTCGAACTCCGGATGCTTGGAGTTTCTTTGGGCGGCGGCCAGCATCGTCGCCTGGCTCACTGCAGACAGCGGCATGCGAAACCGGGGCAAGATGGTTTCGAACATGGCGTCCGGCAGTTGGGCGTAATTGACCAGACACAGGTTCTCATCGAGACTGGCGGCTTCGCAGATCGCGCCCAGCACGCGGGCGCAGTAGACGGGTGCCGGCATCGCAACTGCTTCGGCGAAGTCGATGCCGAAGAGACGTGAGTCGAGCAGGCCCGGCACGGTCTGCACCCCGCGCTGGCGCAGGTGAGACGCCAGCACCGCCCTGGGTTCGCGATACAGGAAGACCATCGGCACCGACGGAAACGCCTTGCGTATCAGCGCCAGGCTCAGCGTGTGCCAACAGTCCAGCTTGACGACGAAATGCCGTTCGTCGCCGGTGCGGGCCTGGCCCATCGCGCTGACGAGCGCCCTGAGCCAGCGGACATGCTGGGCGGGGTCGACAGGGTGCGCCGGGTCGCTCGGTCGCAGCAGGCTGTCGAACGGGGCCGGCTCCGACAGCACGATGCAGTCGGTCCGCGCGGCCAGCATCTGTGCCGCAAGCGTCGAGCCGCAGCGCGACATGTGGAAGATGAATCCGCTCGGATCCAATCCAGGTCGGCGCTCGGCCCAGGATTCGAGGACTTCGGCCCCGGTGCTGCGCCGGAACGCCCGGTTGAACGGGCGCGCTACCAGGCGTCGAACCGTGTCCTCGAAGAACGCATCGCACAGTCGCTCACGGCCCACGAAGCACCAGTCGATCTCGGGCCGCCCATGCTGCCAACCGACGCCGATCGGCAACCAGCCGTCGAGTGCGGGGCCGCTCAACGGACGACCCAGCGGCCCGCGCCCGCGTTTTCGCCCGCGCGCATCGCGGCGAGCACGTCTTCGGCCGTGAAGTGCCATCCGCGTTGTCGACCCAAGGCGACGACACGGTCGACGAACGCTTGCGGCTGGTCGAGAGACCACAGCGCCGCGCGCAGCTCCAGATCATCCACGACCAGGTCGCGAAAGCGTTCGAAGCGATGCTGCGACGAATCGGCAGCGGCCGCTACGCTGCCAGCACATTCGGCCGCCGCCGCGGATATCAGGTCGCGCAGCCAATCGTTAACCTGGCAGTCAATGACCAGGTGGACACGATCGTGCAGCCCGAGGTTCTGCACCCGGTGAGGCCGATCAAAGTCGAGGTACCAGCACTCGCCCGGCGCCATTGTCACGAGATCACCCGAGAGATAGAACTCCACGTCGCGGTCGGTGGCAATCGGAACGTGAAGGCGGGCGGCGCCTAGGTCGAATCGCAGTCCCTCGTCGCGGTGCTCGCGGATCACGCCGCCTGGCGAGAGGCGGAGCAGGCGGACCGACTGCAGCGGGCACTGGAACTGAGTCAGTGCCGCTTGGACGCGCGGGCAGCGTGCCAGCAACGGCGTGTCTGCGTGGCGCGCGACGCCGTCATGTCCGGGATAGAGTTGTCCTGCGCTGCCGCCGCGGGCGCGCAACGCGACCCCGCTCCAGCCGCCATCGTGGTATCCGGTGTTGAAGTGGCTGATCCAGGCTTCGGCCCCGATCCCGGCGAGATCAAGCCGGAGTTCTTCGGCTTCGAAGCGCAGAGGCAGGCGGCAATGCGCGATCGACGGAGTGGCGGAGTCTGAAGCGCACATGTTGATCGGTCGCGGGGCAATGGCGATGACTGGGTGTGCCGTCGGTTGATGTGATGGTCGATCGACACTGGCCGTCGACCCGTGCCAGTCAGGCCGGACGTCCGCGTATCCGCCCAATGGGCACCCTTGCGGTTGGCGCGCTCAAGAGTGCAAGCGACGGCTGGTGCGAATCTCGACCGCGTTCGGTCCGATCCACAGGTGCGATGTAGTGCCTCTGGGCAGGGGATCGTTCCTCAGGCGCCATTGGTCCTCGACGGTGATGATGTAGGCGTGATACGACCAGAACACCGGATCGAGGCGCGCCGGGTCCCCGTCACCGGCGTTGGCCAGCAGAGGGGAATCTGGCCGCTCGAATGCGGCGGCGTATACAAGGCCCGAAGCCGGCTTCGTGAAGTCCCAGTACGGCACCGAGACNGACGCCGTGCGCGGCGGGTCGGTCGCGCGCAGGCGTTGCTCAATGGCCTCGAGGTGGCGCCGNTCCCAGGGCCTGCCCGCCATCGAGGCGAGCGGGGTGACGGCCCCACGCAGCGCAGGGTGGTAGACCGGGGTCGAATCATCTGCGGCCTGCGCGCGAAGCAGGCCGACCGCGTGTGCATAGGTGGCAAGTTCCTCTTCGCTGAGCGAGTCGATGTTCTTTCGTATCACCGGGGTGAGCCCAGAGGCGACCGTCGCTGCTGCCGCGACCAGCGGCGGTGTTAGGGCTGCGCAGGCCACGGCACCGGCGCTCAGGACGACATTGCGGCGCGAAGTCAGGGTTCCGGACATGATGGGCACTCCTCAGTCAAGGACAGACACGGGGGACAGGTGTTGAATGGATGAGCACGGCGGGCCGGTGGATTTCGGGCCGCATGCCCATTCGACACGGCGCGGTGGCGGTCGGTGGAAGACCTCATGCAGCACGCCATTCGAGGATGACGTCGGTGGCCGTGCGCTCACAGTCGCGGAACCCGAGGCTTTTCCACAGCCGCAACGACGCCTGGTTGTCGGTAGCCACACTGGCCCGGCAGACCGCGTCGTGGCGCCGGAGTTCGGCCAGCACTGCGCTCATCAATGACCGGCCGAGTCCGCGATGCCGCCATTCCGGCAGCAGCGCGATGTAGACGACGTCGGCGCGACCAGGCTCAATGTCCACGATCAGGCGACCAATACTGCGGTCGTCCAGCTCAACGATATGGAATCGCGCCTGCGGGTATGTATCCCGATAGCCCTGCGTCATGGCGCGGAACTGCATCTGTAGCAGCTGCCGCTTCATTCGGTCATCGATCGGCATCGATGCCATCTCCGGCCATTTGACGCTCTCAAACAGCGCAAACAGGAAGACAACGTCATCCTCGTTTTCGGATCGCGTGCGCAGGGTCCCGTTAGCCGTCGCTACGGTTTCGAACAGTTGGTCGTCGCTAAGTAGCATCACCGCCCCCAAGGGCATCTGGCATTCATTTCGCACTTGCTGCTTGCCGAGGAATTCGCGCCGCATGCGGGCACATCAATCAATCAACTGGGCCTGCATCGCGTGCAGACACCGGCTGCGATCGAATCACGGTCGCTCCCATACGCGCAGGCACTGCCACGTCGGGCTTTCGGCCTGATCCTGCAAGGCCCGCCGGGCGATGTTCTGCCTGAGGGAACGTACGATGACCTGATTCGATGGCTGTCTGAGCGCCGTCCTCGCCATCCGCCCGATACATGGCGTCTCGCGTGCGAGTCAGCGCTGCCAGGTCGTGTTCGGCTAGCACCGCTTGCCCCGGAACGAAAGTACTTGGCCGATCACGTGTGAAACCATCACCGCGCAGGCATGCGGCCGCTCCTGAGACGTTCGCCGCGCTCAGTTTCGCGACGGGAAGATGCCCTGCAGTGCGATGCAGTAGTTTGCGGTGAGATAGGGCATCCTGTTTTCGTGCGCTTGGCTGTTGCCCGTCGGTCCCAACGGCGCCATGGGAGTGTTTGGTGCACCGTTGGCGTAGATCGGTACCGCCGGGTTCCCGGTGCCGCTGCTGTAGCCCGTGCCAGGCACGACCGTACTGCTAGGGACATTGGTGCCGTTAACCCCAACGTTGTTTCCCGCGGCACCGACGGCATGCGAGTGCCCCGGAATCTCGTTGACTCCGAGCGTATGACCCTCTTCACCCAGTGTCTGCCCCAGTACACGNTTNGATCCACCTGGTGAACTGCCAGTNGAGAGCGCGACCCGTCCTCGCAGATCAGGCAGCTGAAAGTTTGTGATGCCGTTCCCGCCGTAGGTCGTACCGAGCAGTGCGAACAGGGCCTGGTTCTGATTGATGGCCAACAGTTGGCCGTTGCACTGAGCCCAGCCCGTCGGGTTGAAACCGAAGCCGAACGCCCGGATCTCACCTAGATATGGATCACTCATGATGACTTTTTCCTTTGCGCGATGCGATTCGTGCGAAGCGGTGGTCCATTGCCGGGCTTCAGGTGCGGCCCCGAGGACGTTGACGTCGGGTTCAGTTGCGTGAGGGAAAGACGCCCTGCAACGCGATGCACCAGCTGATGACCAGTGAGGGCTGCATGTTGTTGTGCGGCAGGCCACCCCCGGTCGCCGCGACCGTCTCGGGCACCAGCGTCGTGCTCGGAGCCTGCGACGTGTAGGTATTGACGTTGAACGCGCCACCGCGCCCGCCGCCGTGCCCTTGGGCCGGGACGGCATTGCTGGTCGCGGCCGGGCTGGTGACCGTGGCGCTGGACGCATTGGCCCCGAGCCCGTGCGTGTGCGACGGCAGCTCCTGGCTCAGCAGCGTCACGTTCTCCGCACCGCCCGATTCTCCGGGCACCAAAGGAGTCAGNCCTGGGCCTGAGCCCTGGCCGATNGGCACCTGGCCCTGGAGGTTGGGCAGGGCGAAGTTGCTCGTACCGTTGCCACCGTACTGCGTGCCCAGGATCGAGAACAGCGCCGTGTTCTGGGAGATGGACAGCAACTGCCCGGCGCAGAGCGCCCAGCCCTTTGGTGCGAAGTTATAGGGGAACGGCCTGATCTCGCCGAGAAACGGATTTGCCATCAGGATCACTCCTCATACCGTGGGTAGGGGCTACCGCCTAGGGCGAAGCTGAAGCCGTCGCCGACCTCAGTTTCNCGTCGGAAAGATGCCGAAAAGCGCGATGATGTAGCTGATCGCCAGATACGGCTGGCGGTTGTCGTGCGGCAGCCCGCCCCCGGCGCTGGTGACGGCCTGGGGTGACAGGGGTGTGGCTCCGGGGCCTGGGGCATAGATCGGCTCGCCGGTGGCGGTGGCCCCCATCCCCACGCCGTTGTTGGGGTAGGGCGAGGTCGCGGCCGCCGAACTTCCCAGCATTGCATGGGTGTGGCCGGGCAGTTGCTGCGTGATCAACGTGACCGCCTCCACGCCGCCCATCTGGCCCATCGCATAGGGCGACAGGCCATTGCCCTGCCCCTGATGGATCAAGGCCCGGCCACGTAGATCCGGCAGGCCGAAGGTCTGTTGGCCGTCGCCGCCATAGGTCGTGCCCAGCAGCGAGAACAGCGCCGTGTTCTGGCTGATGGCCACAAGCTGACCGTTGCAGAAGGCCCATCCCTGCGGCGCGAAATTGCCCGCAAACACCTTGATCTCGCCGACGTACGGATTTGCCATATCGTTGTCCTCAAGATGGGGATTGCGGCTCGGTCGTCGAACGCGCGCGCTGGTCTTGCGAAGCGCCGCAGTCGACGTTACAGCTTCCGACGACGGCGAGCAGCGACCATTCCGAACAGCGCCGCGCCTACCAACGGCAATGTCGCCGGCTCGGGTACAGGAGGTGGCGGTGGGGGCGGAGGTGGCGGGGGCGGGGGCGGGGGGGCGGCGAACGCGAGGTCCAGCACCAGCAGTGAATTGAGCGCTGGCGCGTCGCCGGTAACGTCGACGCGGATCTCGTTGTTGCTGATCAACTGCAGACCGAAGTGCGTGTTCGACTGGAAGGAGCCAGAGACGGGCAGGAAGTCGGCCGACGAAGCCGAATCGACTGAAACGCCCAGGATATTCTCAAGGGTGAAGAGGAAGCCGAAGCCGCTGATCGCGTCCATGCATGATGTGCCGACGGATGTAAAGTCGGAACAGAAGGGCACGCCACCAAACGCGTTGGTGATCGTGATCTGGTTGTCGCCGACCAGGATCGTCGAACCGTCTATGCCTCCAGCCTGATAGCTCACCGGCGCTGTCAGCGGCGCTGGATTTGCATCGTTGGTCGTCGTATTGATCTCTTGCTCGGGGCCGCCGAGCACACCGTTGTAGTAGACCGCCTGCACCGTGCCACCGACACCGATCAGGCCGGCCTGCGCCGACAACGGCGTGAGCGCCGCCAACGCGAACATCAACTTGAGTTCGAGCAGGCGTTGGTTGGGGCATGTCATACGAGTCCTCGTTCCTTCGCTGGCGACGAAATCAGCGTCGACCCCAAGCCCGAACTGCGACGCCTCGCCCGGCGATCCGGTTCCGCGACTCTGACCTGGTACCGCCACGCATCTGGTAGCTGGCTCGGCTGCATAACACTACGGCTGCGCGTCGTTGTCACCCTCTACTCGTGGGGGGCAATGCGCACCGCTTTGTAAATGACGGGAAGGTGAACTCGTGTTCCGTCGCGATTGCCGCCACCGCCGCGTGTGGGCGCGATGGCGCACGGCGGCGGCGTCGCTCGGCGGGTCGCCGACGGGCGGATCGCGCTGGGCGCGCCTTCACACTTCACCAGTACCGATGCCCGCAGCGACAGGGCCCTCTGAAAGTCGCCGAACGGGGCGTGCGGCAGGTTGGCGGCGAGCGCGCCGCTGCCGAGCAGATCGAAGCAGTCCGCGTCGGCCAAGACCATTGCGAGCGGGACGAGTAGCGAGCCCGTCTTCGCGCCGGCCTTTGAGGCGGGCCTCGGACACTGCGGCGGCATTACTCCTCGAACTCGATCGCGATCAGCAACTCAGCCAACTGCCCAGGCCTCAGAAGTGCCAGTGCCGGCGGCGTGGTGCCAAGCCGCTGCGAGGGACCAAAATGCGTGTCGAAACGCTCGTCGCCCTGCGGCTGTCGCACATGGTCAGCGTCGCCAGGTCCACGCCCTAGGCCTCGGGCGGCGCCACCCACATATCGCGCCCGATGCCCGCTGGCCGGCCGTCGATCGCCCGTGCAGGCGCGTCGTCATGCAGCGGCTGGGTGGCGGCCGACATGCCATTGCCCCACAGCCGCATTTGGCGCGACGCCGCGAGGGCCGCTGTGTCCAGCGGCCAGTGGATCGGCGCTATCGGGGGGGCGGGACGTCAACTTCCACCGCATCCGAGGTGACGGTGTGGAAGCCGTTCGAGGCGAGCATCCGCACGAGGTACCGGCCAGGCGACAGGACGTGCAGAGGCAGCTTGGTGCGGGTCGGCTGCGGCCGCAACTCCAGCAGGGTCCCGCTGCGGCCGCCATCGCACTATGACTGCTATTGAGTCTGGACAGCCTGGCCGCCAGCGGCGCTCCAAGCGATCGTGAGTTGGCCCTCGGTCATGCTTACCCGCCAGTCCTCGGCAGCGGGAACCCGTTCGGGCGTCCGACGTGACCACAGCACGACGTCGCCTTGCACCACGCGCATCTCCGCGGCGTCGGGAGACTGCGGACACGATGGCCTGCACCACACGCGGGCAGGCCGCGCGCGAGCGGTCCAGGGTGCTGCCGCGATCCAAACCGCAGCCGCATCCGCTGCCACCTCCGCCGCCTTGGCTACCCAACGGTATGTGTCGCAGTGCGCCCCGGCTCAAGACGGCGCCGCCGGTGACCAAGCTGACTAACGTCTCGGCGTGATACCCAACGCACGGGTCGCAACGCAAAGTTGCCGGATGCGCCATCGCAATCCGTCGCTTTGTCCTCCTTTCGAGCGTTCGTCCCGTCGCGGCTGCCTCGAGCAGCGCCGGGAAGCCACGCACTGCTTCGCGGATGCCGGCGCACGGCCTCGCGAGACTGGCCGGGGCCGAAGCCGTGATGGCACCAGAACTCTGCGACACGCTGCGTTCCGGGCTTGCGTCGAGGCATGTCACCGACGCCTTCCTGGAGCGAGGCATCCTTGCGCACGGTCTGCTGAGGCAACGCTGCGGGGAGTGCGGCCGCGACAAGCTACTGGCATCGCAGCCGCAGCGGGTCACCCTTGTGCTGCAGGCGGTGCAACGTGTCTTGGCACGGCATCTGCTCGACTGCGCTGGGCTGAAGGCTGTCGAAGGCCGCAGCGGCGGCGCCACTCAACACGTTCTCCACGCCCATGGCGTCACTCCTGCCGGATCGATCCTCCTCCGCGGTCTGCATCGCTGTCATCAGGGCGTGGGCGGTGAACGGACTCCTTATCCGATTCGAGCGAGGAGCTGTTCGATCACGTCGCTGGCCTGTCGCTGTCGAAGCGCCTTAACCTCGCGCTGCTCCGCTTCATCGCCTTCGCCCAACTCGAACTTGGCGACCGACACGGGGCCGTCCTTGCGAAAACCCTCCACGCCGTCATCGCTTGCGAAGCGGCTGCGAAGGATCGCCAACGAGGCCCCGACTACGGCGCCGTGCTTGCCTTCTAGCTCTCGGCGAAACGCTGCCGCTGTCGCGTCGATGCCGTCGGGTGCGTGCTCGATGCAATAGATCAAGTCATGCGCATCCTTGCGCTCGAAGCGCTGATCGAACGCGAAGCACTTCAGGCACGTGAAGCTCACGAGGTTGGCGTGCTCGATCTTCTCCGTGGCAACGCCGTTACCCCCGCGTAGTTCGGCCTGGATTTCCGTGACCTGGTTCAGATCGAAAACGATGGACGAATGCGGGATGTTCAGCGCCGAGATGGTTCCCTCGGTGGGCAGCGGCTGCACCTTGCCACCGGCGATGTCAGGCGCGTCGGCCAGAAGTTCCAGCACCATCAGCGCGCCGTGCTCCGTGCGGGTCAGCCAACGCCAGGACAGCTTCTGTTGCTTGTCGTTCTCCGCCCGCTCGAAACCCATCTTCTTGAGGTTGTCCTCAAGCGTGTGATAGGCCTCGGTGTCGGCGAGGATCTGCAGGTCGATCACGATGTCGACATCCAACGTGCCGGCATGAGCCGGCACCACAGTCGGCCGCGCGGCGACAAGGTATCTGGGCGTGAGTCCCCCGACCAAGTAGACCGAGTCCTTCCAGGGACCCAGCCCGCGGAGCAGGGTCACAAGGACTCGCTCGCAGTCAACGGGGTACTGGTCGCTGTACCCGTCCAATGTTGCCGGTTTGGCCATCAGAAGCCGATCCTTTCTTTCCGAAAGTGCTTGGCCATCTCCTTGGCGCGGCCCTCGCCGCGCAATAGGTCAAGGTAGATCTGGATGGGGCTGGCCAGCCACAGGTTTCCGAGCTGCTCGCGAAACAGCAACTCGCCAAGTGACTTGGCTTCGATGATGCTGAAGTTGGCGCCTTCGCTGACCGGCCGTGCGTTCAACTCGCCGATCGCTGCGTCGGCATTCGCACCGCCCAATACGCGCGCGCGCACCTGGGACACATTGGATAGGAAAGGGGAGTAGCGTTGCGCCGCAGCTTCGTGGCTGATCGCATACGCAACATCGTGCGCGCCGAAGACCTGACCGATCCGCGTCTCCAAGGCATCAGACTTCGTGCCCGGCACGTAGTACCGGCGCACCGTCGGTGGCCGAGTGGTGGCGAGCTGTTTGGCCCACGCATCGAGCAAGGCCGACGGCTCCCGCAGATTTCGTTCCTTCGCCGGCCCCAGCCCTCGTGCCGTCAGCCAGTCGAAGCGCTCCAGTTCGGAGAGAACCTGCGATGCGGTAGCAGGTGACACCATCGCCTCCTGCGCGAGGTCCGTGACACCGAACCAGTCGTCGTGCCGAGCCAGCAGCGCGTGCAGGACCTGCGCACGCCGTCCGGAGAACAGCGAGCGCATCGATTTCGCCAAGGTCTTGGGTGGCGGCTTGTCGATGTACAGATAGGCACCTCGGGCCGGCAGGTAGAGGCTGCCGCCACTGTCGTAGTAGCCGACACGCTCACTTCTGAGCAGTTCCTTCGCGCCCGGCGAGATCGATTCGGCGACCAGTAGCGAAAGGGGCTCTTCCCCCTGTTCTGCGGATCGTCCGAGGCTGGCTTCGCGAAACTGCCAGAGCACCTGACGGACGTCACGNGGGAAGNCAGCCTTCTTGGCTTCGATCAACAGCACATAGGACTTGCCGGCGACGTGCAGGTCGACCTGCGCGTCGTATCCGCGGTCGCCCGANTTGGCGGGCTCCCAGTGGTCGAGGTCNGCCTCGACCTCGGGAAGCTCCCGCAGGGCGTCCACGAAGTTGGTGATGAGCTGGCGCTCCGTCGGGTTAGACACAGGCATGACGGCCTCGTGCATCCTTCACTGTGCAGTAAATATCGCCATCCTAGCGAATATTCGGGCTAGGCGCAATGTTTACTGCGCACCAAATAAGCGCCTTCTGCCGAAAAAGCCAACCCACGAGTCGGGCGGCCGTCACGACGCAAACGACAGCGGCGCATCGAGGTGCTGTCACCGCAGTTCCGGGAACAAAAAGCTGGTCAGTTCCGGGTACGGGTTGATCGATGCATAGGTCGGATCGTTGGCCTGGAGCTTGGGCTTGTAGAGCGACACCTTGTCCCGCCATTTGCCAGTGTGATCTTCCGCCTTCAGCTGATCGGCGCGGCCGTAGGCTTCCAACACCTGCCGGAAGGC
>JGI20214J51088_10001132_pt1 | contig 18146 bp, 10 predicted proteins | sample WetSurMetagenome_FD_51088 | JGI IMG/M metagenome (IMG submission 51088) | reverse complement strand
AGCCTCTCCGGACAGGGCGACGACCTGCTCGTGGAGAGAGGCTTCACGCCCTGGTGGCGCCGGCACTACAGCGGTTCGGCCTCGCGCGACATCTGGGAGGTCTCCGGAGGATCATGGACGCTGCTCCAGGGCACGCCCCAGGACGAGCGCTGGCCCCTGTGCGTCCCGGGAGGGGTCCTGTTCGTAAGGGAGGACGCCTCCGGCTCTGCCAACTTCCACCTCCTCGGCGCGGATGGCTCGGTGTCCCGGGTCACATCCCTGCCCGGGGATGTCACATTCCCCTCGGTGTCACGCTCGGGCAGCCTCGTGGCCTTCGAGTATGCCGGCGAGCTCTGGAGGCTCGACACCTCCGACTGGGCCGTCGAGCGCGTCGATCTGATCCCCGCGGTCGACCTGCCGGTGCCCCTCGAGGTGAGCGAGCTCGCAGGCGCCTTCACGGACAGCTACTCCCTCCTCTCGGACACAGGCCAGATCGCCATCGCCGGCGACGGCGAGCTCTTCTGCGGGAAGCTCTCCGACGGGTCCATCGAGGATGTCAGGAGGCTCACCCGGAGCGAAGGGCGCGAGGGCGCTCCGGAGTGGAGTCCCGACGGGCGGTACCTCGCATTCGACTGCGAGGAGGGCGGCTCGGTGGCGCTCTTCATCGCAGGTCCCGCCGACGCCGATTCGGGCTTCACGGTCTTCGGCTTCCCGCGAGCATCCAGGATCGACCTGCCTTCCAGCGTGGCGTCCGATCCGCACTGGTCCCCCGACGGTTCGTCGATCTGCTACCTCGACGAGGATCAGCGGCTCCACGTAGTCGATGCCGCGTCGAGAACCGACCGGCTGATCTGCGAAACCGCCGGGATCATCCACTCCAGCTGGTCGCCCGACTCGCGCTGGCTGGCCTTCAGCGTCCCCGATCTGGCCAACTGCGAGGACGTTTTCATCGTATCAGCCGCGGGCGGAAGCCCCACGAACGTCAGCAGGCATCCCAACGACGACTTCCAGCCGTTCTGGCCCTCCGACGGGCGGCGCCTGATCTACGCCAGCAGGACCGAGGAGGGGGACTACTCCATCCGCCAGACCTGGCTCACGAGGGAGGACTTCGGAGCCGACAGGGAGCACCGGGAGGAACTGATCGACGATCCGCTGAGCGAGGTCGTCATCGATTTCGACGGCCTGCCCAGGCGCACGGAGACCCTCTGCACCGTCGAAGGCTACTACGACTTCTTCGGCGCATCGCCCGACGGGAGGACAGTCGCCTTCAGGGCATACGACGAGAGCGGGGGCTCGGACCTGTGGGCGGTGGACTGGACGGGTGACGACCTCAGGAGGCTGACGTTCGATGGCGAGGCGCCCATGGACATCAGTATCACGGCCGGGGGCACCGTGTACTACCTCGGCATGGGCGGCGTCCTCAGGAGCTGCCTCGTCTCGGGAGGACAGGACCGGACACTCATCTGGATGTGCATGTCCGACTGGACCATCCCGGGCAGGCAGAGGCAGAAGTTCGACGAGTGCTGGAGGCTGCTCAGGGACAACTTCTACGATCCCGCGATGCACGGAGTCGACTGGGAGGGGGTGCGCGGGCAGTACCGCGAGAGGGCGGCCGCCTGCATCCTGAACGATGACTTCAACGACGTCGTAAGTCGCATGCTGGGAGAGCTGTCGGCATCCCACCTCGGCATCTACGGACCCTGGAGGTGGACCAGCGGCGCGGGGACGGGAGAGCTGGGGATCATCCCCGACGGTTCCTGGCAGGGCGAGGGAATCCGCGTCGACAGCGTCATCCCCTGGTCTCCGGCCGATCTGCCCGGTTCCGTCCTTCAGCCCGGGGATGTCATCCTGTCCGTGGAGGGGACCCCGGTGGGCCCCCGGGACGACTTCTTCAGGCCGCTCGAAGGCAGGGTCGGAAGGGAGACCGTGCTCGAGGTCAGGCGCGGAGGCGGGGTTTCGGAAGTGACCATCACCCCCATCTCCGCGTGGGAGCTCTCGTCGCTCTCGTACGACGCCTGGATCGACAGGAACAGGAGGATCGTCTCGGGGCGCACGGGAGACAGGGTCGGCTATCTGCACATCCCGGGCATGAACTCGGAGAGCGTGGAGGGCTTCCTCCGCGACCTCTTCGCCGAAGGCCTCGAGCGCGACGGCATGATAATCGACATCCGGGACAACGGCGGCGGAAGCACGCACGACCAGATCCTCAGGCAGCTCTCCCGGCCCGGGTACCTCCAGTCGAGGCAGCGGAGCGGGCTCTCGACGCTCCAGCCCCTCGGCGTCTGGCAGAAGCCCGTCGTGCTCCTGATAAACGAGAGGTGCTATTCCGATGCGGAGATCTTCCCCGCAGGCTGGAAGGCGCTGGGCATNGGCCCCGTGATCGGCAATACCACCTTTGGCGCGGTCATCGGCACCAACGACCTCGACCTCGTGGACGGCACCGGGTTCAGAGTGCCGTCGGAGGGGTGGTACACGCTGGAGGGCATCAACCTCGAGAACTGCGGAGTGACTCCCGACGTATTCGTCATCGAGATGCCCGACGACTTCGGCGCGGGGAGGGACAGGCAGCTCGACGAGGCGATAGAGGTTGTCACCGGCCTCCTGGACTGAAGGCGCACATGGAAAAGGGCCCGGGGCAGGCGCCCCGGGCCCCGTCCTCTCCGCCCTGCCTACACCCTGGCCAGGGCCGCCGCCACTTCGTCGCCCATGCGGGCCGTGCTCGCGGCGCCCTGCTGGACGACCTCGGGCGAGCCCTTGAGCTTCATCATGTCGTACGAGCGCACCTTGCCCTCGGCCACCACGAGCTTCACCGCGTTGCGGATCCTGGCGGCGCGTTCGCCGTCTCCGATGTGGTCGAGCATCATGCAGGCCGCGAGAATCATCGCGATCGGNTTGACTATCGAGACCGGGTAGTCGGCGTACTTGGGCGCCGATCCGTGGGTGGGCTCGAAGACGGACACCTTCTCNCCCAGGTTGGCGCTGCACGCGAAGCCGAGGCCGCCCACGAGGCCGGCGAACCCGTCTGANACGATGTCGCCGAACATGTTGCCGGACACGATGACCCTGTACTCCTCGGGGTTCTTCGTGAGCCACATCATCATCGCGTCGATGTTCACGTCGGAGACCCTGATGCCGGGGTACTCCTCCTTCGCCATGTCCTGNGCGACCTTGAGCATCATGCCCGAGGTCTCCCGTATCACGTTGGGCTTCTCGCAGACGTAGAGCACCGGGATGTCGTTGAGCCTTGCGTACTCGAAGGCCTCGCGCACTATCCTGGTCACGTACTTCTTCGTGAATATCCTGGTGGAGACGGCCAGCTCGGGCTTCGGGCACCAGCCGAAGTTGGTCCTGAACCTGGGGTGGGTCATCAGCGCTTCGTATACCTGGTCCGGAGGATTGGTCCATTCGACNCCGCCATACAGCCCCTCGGTGTTCTGCCTGAAGATCATGGTGTCGATGAGGGGCTCCTCGAAGCCTGCGGGGGTCCTGCGGACGAAGTTGAGCGGGTTGCCCGAGAATGAGCGGCAGGGGCGCTTGCAGATGTCGAGGTCGAAGTGCTGGCGCATGGTGACGATCGGGCTGTAGTAGGTGAGCCCCCTGCCCCTGAGGGACGGGTCGAGCTCGGCGTCGGCGGCCGTCTTGGGCTTGGACGTGATGGCTCCGAAGAGCGCTACCCCGTGCTCCTCGAGGAGCTTTATCGTCCTGTCCGGAAGGGCGTTGCCCTCCGACTTCCAGAATTCCCATCCGATATCGCCATGGATGTAGTCGGCCTCGAATCCTGACGCGTCGAGGACCTTCAGAGCCTCCTTCATCACGGCGACGCCGATCCCGTCGCCCGGCATCACCAGGATGTTCCGTCTCATGCCATAACCTCCGTGTTGTTCCGTATCGATCTCTCCGGTGCCGGATTATAGGATATGGAGGCCGGGCCGCGGGCCGGGATCAGCCGGAGTTGCAGCCGGCGTCCTCCTGCAGAGGGAGCTCACCCCCGGAAGCCGCGCCTGATGACCGGACCCGCTGCCGGGCGGCACCACGCCGCTGCGGCCTCCTGCGCTTCTCACCCGTGGAAAGCGCCTGGACCACAGCGGCAGGGGTGACCCCGAACGCCCTGGCGATCTCGGCGAAGCTCATGCCCCATCTGGATCTGCAGATCTCGAATGCCTTGTGGCGGATCCTCTTCATCTCGAGTCCACGGGGCCTGACCAGGTCCCCGCGGCGCAGGGAAAGCTCCCTTGCCAGAATCCCCGCGGGATCGGCAGGCAGCATCCTGGGCTCGGCTGGGGCGGCTTCGGAGACAGGCGTGGCGAGCCTCTCCGGCAGGGCCGCAGGGGAGTCGAGGAGGAGCCTGAAGCGGGATACCGGATCGGGTCCGAGAATGGAGGCGATCCGGTGGAATCCGGTGAGAACCGGGGCGACCGGCCCTCCCAGATACGAGCTGCAGCTCGACCCTCGCCAGAGCTCGGGGAAGAGCACCAGGCCGCCCTCGGAGGGAAGCCGCGAGATGTGGGCGAGCGTGGCTGCCAGATCCTCGTCCGTGTCCCGGATCCGCAGGCTGGAGAAGCGCCTTCCCCCGTAGAGACGCCTTCCGGTGCCGTAGATGTCGCTCCTGTGGCGGGAATACCTGCCGAGGAGCAGACGCATGAACGAGCCGAGCTCTCCCGAGCCGTCGAACACAAGCGCGGCGAAGCAGTCAGGGAGAGCGCAGAATGCACACAACTCGACCGAGGGCAGTCTCTTCTGCACTCCCTGGAGGATCTTCAGGAAGGCCGGGCAGTCGCTCTCGTCCCGGAAGAGGAGCAACCCGTCGCCCGGACGGGACACGATGTAGTAATAGGCTCCAGGGACGGGCTTTCTTGCTGTCCTGGGCAAGATTCACCTCCGGGTGCATTCAAGAAGGAATATCCCGGAGGAGGGGAGTTGCGGCAAGCCGCTGCGGGTGTTGACCATCCGGCGCGGGAACTCTATAACAGCTATAGCGTTGGAACATGGAGAGCAAGTTCGTCTGTCGGCAGGAACAGGGGGATTGCAGTGAGAATACTGTTTGTGGCGCTCCTTGCGTTGGCTGCGGCAGCGTCCGGTGAGATGGCGTACAGGGCGCCCTCGACGGTCGAGCAGGCCGCATATCTCGGCACCGATGGCGATGGAACGCTCGTCGCCTTCAATCTCCAGGCTCTCACGGTGGAAGATGCGATGGTCGACGGCTTCGGACCGGCAAGCGTCTTCCGCATCCCCGGCGCAGGCTTCGTGGCCGAGATCGGCTCGCCTGACCTGCCCGCGCTGAGGCGCATGGTCCAGATAGCCTCCACCGGCGACTACCGCCTCGAGGTGGTTTCGGAGGAGACATCCGTCCTCGGCATCTATGGCGTAGCTCCCTGCCAGGAGCCCGCCACCAGGAACGGACAGACCTTCCCGTATCGCGAGAACAGCTCCGTCTACGGCTCCTCGGAACTCTTCCCGTCCTCCCCCGTGACGCTCGAATCCATACAGCTCCTCAGGGACATCAGGATCGCCTGGCTCAGGTTCAACCCGGTGCGCTACAACCCGTCGACCGGCGAGACCTTCCTCACGACCTCCGCTGTCGTCCGGATCGTCCCGACCGGGCAGCCCGGCGAGAACGAGTTCGTGCGCGCAGCCCAGGGCATCACGAGGGAATTCCTCCCGGTTTACGAGGAGGTCCTCGGCTTCGACGCATCAGGCCAGAACACGCTCTCCGGCAGCTACCTGGTAATCGGCACCACTGCCAGCATCGCCCTCTGCCAGGACCTGATCGACTGGAAGCGCGAGAAGGGCTACGAGATCGAGTACGGAATCGTCCCCACCATCGGGACCACCTCCTCCGCGATCGATGCCTGGATCACCACGGCCTACAACACCTGGCCGAATCCTCCGCTGTGGATCCTCATCTGCGGCGACAACACCCAGGTTCCCACGCCCATGTCCGGCAGCACCGCCCAGGACAACCAGTACGGATGCATCGGCAGCACCTGCGCGCCGGTGATCCACGTCGGCCGCATCTGCAACCAGGACACCGACGATCTGGCGTACCAGACCTGGAAGATCCAGAACTACGAGCTCGACCCCTACATGCCCGAGCCCAGCTGGTTCCAGAACGCGATAAGCATCGGCTCGACCGATTTCCAGGACCCTGCCCACAGCTGGGAGTACGCGGTGATCTTCATGGCCCACGGCATGACGGTCGACTACTTCTGCGACCAGGGCGGGACGCCCCCGACGGTCGCCAACATCTCCGCCAGCGTCAACGAGGGCACCTCGCTGATCAGCTACATCGGCCACGGGGACACCCAGTACTGGGTCACCTCCGGATTCGACAACGGTGACGTCGCCGCTCTGACAAACGGCAGGCGGATGCCCTGGATCAACTCCATCGCCTGCTACAATGCCGCGTTCACGAGCGCCTACTGCTTCGGCGAGGCCTGGATGAACGAGGGCTCCGTGGCTACCCCCAAGGGCGCCATCGGCTTCATGGGCGCCACCACTGCAAGCCCCGTGGGGCAGACGGACTCGCTTGCCGAGTACACCTTCCGAGGGTACTTCGAGCAGGAGATCTGGCACATGGGCTCCGCCGTCGACTACGGCAAGCTGAAGGTCGTCGAGTTCTACGGCGAAGGTTCCGCTGCCAGCAACAACAACATGCACATGATCTTCGGCTGCCCGGAGACCGACATCTTCACCGAGACGTCGCCGCTGCCCGCTCTCACCGGCGCCCACGAGTCGACGATCTCCCCCGGGACCTTCAACGTGACGGTCACCTCCGCCGGCACTCCGGTCGAAGGCGCCCTGGTCGGCGCCGTGCAGGACACGACCTATCTCGACGGCGCCTACACGAACTCCTCGGGCGTTGCCACGCTGACGATCCCGTCGCTCCAGCCCTCGCCGTGGGTGACGATAACCGCCACCTACCACAACAGGGCTCCATACCGCGGATCGGCCAACCCCGGCACCGGCATCGGTGACGGCGGCTCCGGCCCGGCGGTGCCGGCCTGGCTCGCCACCCCGGCGCCGAGCCCCTTCACGGGCTCCACGGCCATCGGATTCGCGACCCCCGGCGGAACGACCCGTCTGACGGTGTTCGACATGGCGGGACGCCTNGTCCGCACCATCTCGTCGGGCGAGATCGCCGGCGGTGAGTATTCCATGCTCTGGGACGGCCGCGACGACTCGGGCGCCAGTCTCGGAGCCGGCATATACATGATCCGGCTGTCCACGCCGGCAGGAGGCTTCACCAGCTCCTGCGTGAAGCTGGACTAGCCGGCATCGGATCCGGCAGGGGGCCGGGGCGACCCGGCCCCCTCGCCGCAAGGGCCTTTTCGGTCTTGACGCTTATGCCGCACCGGGCTAGATTGCACCAGCTTTTCGACGATTGTCATTCACGCAGCCAGCAGGAGGTCAGCAAGTAGTGTCAACCTATCGCGGGCCAAGGCTCAGGAAGATTCGCTCCCTGGGGACGGCCCTTCCCGGCCTTACATCGAAAGAGCCGGAGAAGAGGAAGCTCCCTCCCGGCGAGGCCGGTTCACAGCACCGCAGGCGCCGGCTCTCCACATACAGGCTCCAGCTGCAGGAGAAGCAGAAGATCCGTTTCAACTACGGCCTCTCGGAGAAGCAGCTCCGGAACTACTACCAGCAGGCCACTAGCCTCTCGGGCGAAACCGGCAAGAACCTTCTCCAGATAATCGAGAGAAGGCTCGACAACGTGGTCGCCAGGGCGGGATTCGCCCCGACCATCCCCTCTGCGCGGCAGCTCGTCGCCCACGGGCATGTCACCGTCAACGGCAGCAGGGTGGACATCCCGTCGTTCATCGTCTCCGTGGGTGACATCGTGTCCCTCATGGAGAGCAGCAGGGACCTCAAGGTCGTCGTCGAGAACATCGCCCAGGGCAGGGGCATCGGAGTTCCGTCGTTCCTCGACATCGATCCCAAGGCCCGCAAGATCTTCATGAAGGCCCTCCCTGCCAGGGAGGACATCACCCTCGAAGTCCAGGAGCGCATGGTCGTCGAGTTCTACTCGAAGTAGACGGCCTTTCCCGATAGAAGCGAGGCGCCGGCTCCAGCCGGCGCCTTTCTCTTTTCCCTCCCGGCGAGGACATGGCTGTCCATCGTCATCCCCCGAGGGAGAGAACGCTGTCAGGGGGCGTCGTAGGGCGCTGCGCAGTTCCTGCACTTCGGATCGTCCTCGAGGAAGAACCAGGCCCCGCAGTAGCGGCATTTCACGGGTGAAGCCACTCCGCGTGCGTCCTTGCGGGCGGGGGGCACGGCCCTCACCGCGGAGGCCGTCGAAGCCATCAGGTCCGCGATCTTCTCGAGCGTTCCGAACGGGTCGGGCATGTCGGGCGGTTCCTGCAGGAAGGAGACCCAGATCTCCTCGCTGCGGACGCGGAAATACATCACGCGTTCAGCTTCGAGAGCCTCCAGGATGCCGTTCCTGACGCCCGGGGGCAGCGCCAGGAAGTTGCGGGCCTCGGGCAGCGCATCGCTCCCGTCTATGAAGATCCTGCCTGCCAGGAAGATCTTTTGCTCCTCCTGGTCCTCCTCGTCCCAGTCCGGATCCCGCTGGGACGGCTCCGCGTCCTTCGAGGCCCCGGGATCGAACTCGAGGTCGAACTCCGCGTGCTCCGGGCTGTCCGAGATCTTCATCTCCAGCTCGGTGTCGTAGCCGGGCACATCCATGACCACGCGGAAGGGGAAGCCGCCTGCAGAGGCCCGGAGCTCGATTTCGTCGTCGTTCCGCCTGGCCGTGACCCTCGCACCTTCGAAGGCCGCTCCCAGGGAAACCAGGAAGTCGGACGCGATCGTCCACCAGTCCTCCTCCTTCCGGTACTCCCAGTTGCGGAAGGGGTGCCGGGGGCGGTCGGTCCCGTCCCTGTCCCGCCTGCCGAAAAGCCTCGTCAGGAACAGAAGGCCTCACCTCGCCCGAGCGGGTCCCCGACTGCCCCGGGGACTGCGGTGGACAAGAGCATCGCCCCCCCCGCCGTCCTTATTCCGCGAGCGCCGCCAGGTTGTCCGCCAGCATGCGTGCGTAGTCGTTCGTCGGGAAAGCGGAGGCGAGCGCCCTGGAGGCGAGCGGGACGGCCTTCGAGAGCGGGAGCGTGTACCTCATGGTCATGAACCTCGACCTGTAGGACGCGACCTCCGACGAGACATCCTCGCCCTTAACGATGCAGCGGGCCATGAACTCTGCAACCGGGCCGAAGTCGTCCTCTTTCATGCCGAAGCGGGTCATCTCCGAGACACCGGTCCTTATGCCGCTCGAGACCAGGAATGTCGCATCGTCCGGCAGGGCCTGGTAGTTGACGATGATGCCGCTCTCCTCGAGACGTCTGGCGATGTCCGCTCCATCGCCGTACCTGGCGACNCGCACGACCACCTGGTGGGTGGCCGTGTAGCCGTCGGCCGGGTCGCCCTCGACCTGCAGCCCGTTCTCGACGAGGTGCCGTGCGAAGGCCCGCGCATTCCTCAGGACCTGCGACTGGTATTCATCCTTGTACTCGTTCATCTCGATGGCGGACACCAGCAGCCCTACCAGCGTCGCAAGATGATGGTTGCTGGTGCTCCCGGGGAACGCCCTGCTGCGGATGTCGAGCCACAGCTTACGCATCGGGCTGTCCTTGCTCATGTTGCTCACGATCACGCCACGCTGCGGTCCGAAGAATGTCTTGTGCGTGGAGCCGGTCACGACGTCGGCTCCCTCGGAAAGCGGCGCCTGGAATGCCCCGTAGAGCCCCAGGACATGGGCCATGTCGTACATGACGACGGGCCTGGGGTCCCAGTCCTTCACCAGGTCCGCGACGAGGGCGACCGGCTCGGGGTAGAGGAACATGCTCTTGCCGAAGACTATCAGCTCAGGCTTCGCGCGCTCGAGGACCTCCGGCAGCTTTCCGGTGTCGATCCTGTACATGTTGTCGGCGCGGACCGGGAAATTGACGCAGTTCTCCTCGCCGGTGGCGGGATTTATGTCGACGAAGTTGTAGAGGGCTCCCATGGGCTGGCTTGAGAGGTGGCCGCCCTTGCCCAGGTCGTTGTTGACCACGGCGCGCAGCTTGCGGAAGGTGCCCGGGGGGCTGCTGCGGTTGGCGTTCTTGGTGACGGCCTTGAACACGACCTCGTTGGCCATCTGGCCGCTGACGGGTCTCAGCTCGGCCTCTGAGCAGCCGAAGTACGAGCGCATGGCGTCCTGGGCCTCGAGCTCGACGTCCCGGATGAAGTCCGTGCCCTGGTAGAAGTAGACCTCGCGGTTCTTCATGCTGCGGTGCTCGGCATATCTGCCGGCGGGGTCGCACATCTCGCAGGCCTTCACGAGAAGGCTCGGGGTGTTCTCGGAGGGGATCAGGTTGATGCATCTCCTCTGACGCCAGAGGTTGTTGGCCTCGATCCTCCCGAACAGCTCGTCTATCCTTTCCTCGAACCCTGCCATGATGCAGTCTTCCTTTCTTCCGTGTAGGTTTCCATCGTATTCTGTCTCTTATCGGAGCCGGAGGCAACGATCCTTGCCAAGGCCCTGGCGATTCACCATAAACACACGATTTGACAGGGAGAATCGACAATGCAAGAGATTGTAGCTGACAGGCTTCAAGAGTTGACATCCGGGCTTTCCAAGCTTGCGGAGGGCCTTTGACCTCGTCTCCCTCGAAAAGAAGGAGACGGAGCTCAACGGGTTGATGGCCAGCCCCGACTTCTGGGGCGACCGCAAGAACGCGCTCTCCGTCATCTCCGAGATCAATTCCATCAGGGCCTGGACCGAGCCGATAAGGTCCTTCTCCCGCGAGCTCGCGGACATCAGGGTGGCGTGCGAGCTCCTCGAGTCCGAGGACGACGAGGAGCTCCTGGCGGATACGCGGAAGCGCCTCGAAGACCTATCGTCCAGGCTGCAGCACATGGAGTTCCAGCGCATGCTCTCGGGCCGGGACGACAGGAACGACGCCATCCTGACGATCAAGCCAGGCGCGGGCGGCATCGACAGCCAGGACTGGTCGGAGATGCTGCTGCGGATGTACATCTACTGGGCGGAGCGCATGGGCTTCAAGGTCGAGGTCCTCTATCAGCAGCCCGGCGAGGAGGCCGGCATCCGCGAAGCCGTCATCTCGGTGAAGGGGCCCTTCGCATACGGCTACCTGCGGGCGGAAAGCGGCATCCACAGGCTCGTGAGGCGCTCGCCATTCGATCAGAACCACAGGCGCCACACCAGTTTCGCATCCGTGTTCTCGCTGCCGGACATCGACGACAGCATCGAAGTGGACATCCGGGACGAGGATCTCAGGATCGACACCTTCAGGTCGAGCGGCGCGGGCGGCCAGCATGTGAACAAGACATCCTCGGCGGTGCGTATCACGCATATCCCCACGAACATCGTGGTGACCTGCCAGGACGAGCGCTCCCAGCACCGGAACAAGGAGGTGGCCATGCGGATTCTCCGGGCGCGCCTGTACGAGCTGGAGGAAAGCCGCAAGAAGGCCGAGAAGGACGAGCTGGAGAGCGTGAAGAAGGATGCCTCGTTCGGCAACCAGATCCGCTCCTACGTGCTCCAGCCGTACCAGATGGTGAAGGACCACCGGACCGGCGCGGAGACCTCCGACGTCGACGGCGTGCTGGCCGGGGACATACAGAACTTCATCGAGGAGTACCTCAGAACGGGCAGACAATGACAGCCCACAACGATCAGATGGAAGCCAGGCTGGCCAAGCTGAACGCCCTGCGCGGGCAGGGGACCGATCCATATCCGGCCAGGGCCGTGGACGTCGTGCCGATACCCGGCGTCGTCGCCGGGGGAGAGTCCGAGCAGCCCGTCAGGGTCGCAGGGAGGATCAGATCGCGGCGCGAGCACGGCAAGGCGGTGTTCGCCCATCTCTGGGGCCAGGAGGCCACCATCCAGCTCTACTTCCGCAAGGACGACCTGACNGAGGCGGCCTGGGACCTGCAGGGAGCACTCGACCTCGGCGACATCGTCTGCGTGGANGGCCCGGTTTTCCGCACCCGGACGGGAGAGCTGACGATAGCGGTCCGCGGTCTGACGATCCTGTGCAAGAGCCTCAGACCGCTGCCCGTGGTGAAGACCGACTCGGCCGGCAACACCTGGGATGCGCTGGCCGACATGGAGTTCATGTACCGGCACCGCTGCGTCGACCTCATCGCGAATCCGGCCTCCCGGGAGAGGTTCCTCGCCAGGACCAGGATAGTCTCGGCCCTGAGGCGCCACCTCGACGGCCTGGGTTTCATCGAGGTCGAGACGCCCGTGCTGCAGCCGATCTACGGAGGGGCAAGCGCCGAGCCCTTCACGACGATGTACAACGACCTGGACGAGAGGGCCTACCTGAGGATAGCGACCGAGCTGTATCTCAAGAGGCTGCTCGTGGGAGGCTTCGAGAGGGTCTACGAGATAGGCAAGGATTTCCGCAACGAGGGGGTGGACCGGACGCACAGCCCCGAGTTCACCCAGCTCGAGATCTACGAGGCCTGGGCCGACTATCGGACGATGATGACGCGGTTCGAGGATATGGTCTCCGCGGCCGCCTCCGCATGCGGAATCGGCTCGAGCGTGGTCTACCGTGGCCACGAGATCTCTCTGAAGACGCCCTTCGAGAGGATCGGCTACCTCGACTCGCTGAGGAAGGCCAGCGGAGAGGACCTGTTCTCATGGGCGCCCGGCGACCTTCGCCGTCTCTGCGACAGGCTCCAGCTCGCNCCGGGGNTCGTGGACAGGGAGGTCCTGCTCGACAAGCTGTTCGATCATTTCGTGACGGCGGGGCTCGACCAGCCGACCTTCGTCATCGACTATCCGCAGGCGATCTCGCCCCTGGCCAAGCTGCGGCCCGGATCGTCGGACACGACGGAGAGGTTCGAGGTCTTCATCGCTGGTCTCGAGATGGCCAACGCGTTCAGCGAACAGAACGATCCGGTGTTCCAGCGGAAGGTCCTGGAGGAGCAGGCCGGTGCGTCCGCCCTGCACTCGGGGACTGTGGACGAGGACTTCCTCTTCGCGCTCGAAACCGGCATGCCGATGGCGGGCGGGCTCGGGATGGGCGTCGACCGCCTGTGCATGATCCTCTGCGATGCGGCCTCCATCAGGGATGTGATCCTCTTCCCTCAGCTCCGCCGGCTCGACCAGTGAGACTCCGCCTCCTCCTCGACCTGGCGTCGCGGCAGCTCGCGAGCCGCTCGCATTCAGGCGTGGTGAGGACGGTTTCGGTGCTCTCGGTGAGCGGCATTGCGATCGGAGTGGCCTCCCTGCTTCTCCTGCAGGCCTTCATGAGCGGATTCCAGGACTCCATCTCCTCGTTCCTCTCGGCCGCCAACGCGCCGCTTCTGGCCTACGCGCCGGGCAGCGAGCTGCTGGATGGTGGGGACGCGGACCTGATCGCAGGGGTCGCGGCCAGCATCCCGGGCGCCGGCGGCATATCACCCTTCATCGAGAAGGCCGCGGTGGCTTCCGGAAACAATGGGGAGATAGCCGGCGTGATAGTTCGCGGAGTCGACTGGGAAAGCGAGTACGCCGTCACCGGCCTGGGCGGGATACTCGGGCCGCCACCGGGCGGCGCGGTGCTGGGGAAGGACCTCGCAGCGAGGCTGGCGGTGTCCGAGGGAGACAGCGTGAGGCTCGCCTCCTCGGAGTCCGCCACCATCACCGCGGCCGGGAGGGCGCTGGTCGACACGATCATCTCCGTGCCGGTGGCCAGGGTCTGCGACTTCGGGCTGGAGGAGTACAACTCGGGCCTGGTCCTGACCGAGAGGGGCCTCGCGGAAGCCCTCTTCGATCTCCGCGGGAGGTACACGGCGGTCGGAATCGGGCTGGAACCCGGCGCCGACGGGCTCTCCGTCGCAGCACGGATGGCCGGCGAGCTCCGCGACGAGTTCGTGGAGGCGAGGCACGACAGGTTCATGCTCTGCGAGGCCTTCCTGACGAGGCACGAGAACCTCTTCCGCGCCTTCGGACTCGAAAGGCTCGCCATGTCCATCGTCCTGGGGCTGATAACGGTTGTGGCCCTCCTCAACCTCTCCAGCGCGCTCTCGATGATCGCCATGGAGCACAGGAGGGATCTCGGAGTCCTCCGGGCCATGGGGGCCTCCCCGATGTCAGTGATCGGGATCGCGCTGACGCAGGGCTCCCTGCTCGCGGTCTGCGGCTGCGGAGCCGGAATGGCCTTCGCGCTCGTCGTGCAGGCTCTGGCCGACACGATCCTGCCCATCAGGCTGGAGAGCAGCGTCTACTGGATAGATGTCCTGCCGGCCAGGCTCGACCCGGGCTTTGCGGCGGCGGTGGCGGCCTTCACCGTGATGGCCTGCCTGCTGGCCTCCCTCTTCCCGGCCCTCAGATCGCTCTCCGTGCCTCCGGCGGAATGCGTGCGCAATGAGTGAGCAGCCGGCCGTGATGGCCTGTGAGGGAGTTACAAAGTCCTATGGACAGGGCGACAGCGTTATCTCCGTCCTGCGGGGGATCGACATGATCGTGCACCGCGGCGAGATAGTCGCGGTCACCGGCCCCAGCGGCTCGGGGAAGAGCACCCTCCTGAACATCCTGGGGATACTCGAGCCCCCCGACTCGGGCAGGGTGACCATCTCCGGCACCGATGCGTGGGCGTCCGGTGAGGCACGCAGGGCATTGCTCCGCAACAGGAACCTGGGCTTCGTCTTCCAGTTCCACCATCTGCTGGAGGAGTTCACCCTGCTGGAGAACACGATGCTGCCGGCCCTCCTGGCTGGGCGCTCCCGCCGCGAAGCGGCCGGTCTGGCGGCCGATCTGCTCGAGGAGGTGTCCCTCACTCCCAGGGCTTCGCACTTCCCGAGCCAGGTCTCGGGAGGCGAGAGGCAGCGCGCCGCCGTGGCGAGGGCCCTGGTGTGCAGCCCCGGAGTGGTGCTGGCCGACGAGCCCACGGGCAACCTCGACGCCGCCAACGGCGGGAAGCTGCAGCTGCTCATGAGATCGCTATGCGGCACGCATGGTCAGGCGTTCGTGATAGCCACGCACAGCGAGAGCCTCGCCGCAGGCGCGGACAGGGTCCTGAGGCTCTCGGAAGGCCGGTTGTCCGCGTGCCCCGTTTGATTGCAGAGGCCGCCTCCCGCCCTTATCTTCGCAACGGGAACCAGGCGGGCGCGAAGGTGTAGAGAAACCGGAACCAAACAACCTGATCCGGAGGATGACTTGCCCGAGCAGTACAGCGAACGAGCGCGAGCGGCGATAAATGTTGCGAGAACCGAGGCCAGCAAGTACGGCCAGGCCAAGGTGGGTTCCGAGCACATGCTGTATGGCCTGCTGTCGGTCCGGGGCGCCACGGCCCTCTCTGTCCTGGGAGCGCTCGGCATCAACACCGCCGAGCTCCGCTTCCGTCTGGAGGGCTACATCAGGAAGCCTTCGGGGATCTCCATACCCACATCCGAAGTGGGGTGGACCACCAAGGCCCGCCTGGTGCTGCACGAGGCGAACAGGCAGGCGAGCATGCTCGGCCATCCCGTTGTGGGCACCGAGCACCTCCTGCTGGGCCTCATGACGGTCAGCAGCTGCATGGCCGCCACCCTCCTCCGGGAGAGGGGCGCGGTTCTCGAAAAGGCTGTTGCCGAGCTCCAGAACATCCCCCGGCCCCGGGACGAGAAGCCCGAGGAGGAAACCACCTCCGCGCTCGAGTTTTTCTGCCGCGACCTCACCGCCCTCGCGACCTCCGACCAGCTCGATCCGGTGATCGGGCGCGAGAAGGAGATAGCCAGGGTCGTCCAGGTGCTCTGCAGACGCAAGAAGAGCAACCCCGTCCTCATCGGGGAGCCCGGAGTGGGGAAGACCGCGATCGTCGAGGGTCTCGCGAGAATGATAGTCTCCTCCCGCGTGCCGCCCCTGCTGAGGGAGCGCCGCATCATGGCGCTGGACATGGCGGGCGTCATCGCAGGCACCAAGTACCGCGGCCAGTTCGAGGAACGCCTGAAGGTCCTGCTGAAGGAGATCTCCGATGCAGGCGACGTCATCCTCTTCATAGACGAGATACACTCCATCGTGGGAGCAGGGGCGGCCGAGGGAGCCATAGACGCCGCCAACCTCCTGAAGCCCGCCCTGGCAAGGGGCGAGTTCCAGTGCATCGGAGCCACCACCCTGGACGAGTACAGGCGAAGGATAGAGAAGGACGGCGCGCTCGAGCGACGTTTCCAGCCCGTGCCGGTCGATCCCCCCTCGGTGGCGCTCACGGTCGAGATACTGGAAGGTCTCAGGTCCAAGTACGAGGAGCACCACGGAGCGGTATACAGCCATGAGGCCATCGAGGCCTGCGCCGTGCTGGCCAACCGCTTCATCAGCGGGCGTTTCCTGCCCGACAAGGCCATCGACGTCATGGACGAATCCGGCGCCAAGGCCCGCCTCCGGGCCTGTGCTCCGCCGCCTGCGGTCGTGGAGATCGAGACCGAGCTGGCGGGCCTCGAGGAGGAGCTCAAGAGCTGCAGCGAGAGCTGCGATTTCGAGACGGCTCTCCGCATGCGCTCGGACATCGAGCAGACCACCGGGAAGCTGCAGGCGGCCAAGGCCAACTGGCTGACGGGCGACTGCCCGGGCTCGGTCACCATCGACCTCGTCGCCAGCGTGGTGTCCGATATGACGGGCATCCCCGTGAACAGGGTCACCGAGAGCGAGCTGGCCCATCTGCGCGAGCTCGAATCGGAGCTCTCCTCACGCATCGTGGGGCAGGACGAGGCCATCGCGGTCATCGCGAGAGCCATAAGGCGTGGTCGCGTGGGGCTCAAGGATCCCGCGAGGCCGTCGGGCGCATTCCTCTTCCTCGGCCCCTCGGGGGTCGGCAAGACGGAGACGGCCAGGGTCATAGCCGAGCAGGTCTTCGGCGACTCGGGCGCCCTCATCAGGATGGACATGTCCGAATTCCAGGAGAGGTTCTCGGGCTCGAGGCTCGTCGGCGCCCCTCCGGGATATGTCGGCTACGACGACGGCGGACAGCTGACCGAGCGCATCCGTCGCCGCCCCTACAGCGTCGTGCTATTCGACGAGGTGGAGAAGGCCCACACCGACCTCTTCAACATGCTGCTCCAGGTCATGGACTATGGACGGATGACCGACAACTACGGCAGGCACGTCGATTTCTCGAACACCATCATCATCCTCACCAGCAACCTCGCTTCCAAGGAGCTGCAGGGAATGGGCCATCCCGGCTTCGCGGTGGAGGACGAGAACAACCGCCGCAAGCGGCTGCGGGATGTGGTGATGGACAGCGTGCGCAGGTTCTTCACGCCGGAATTCCTCAACCGCCTGGACGAGATCGTCATCTTCAATCCGCTGGGCAGGGATGAGATAGACCGGATAGTGGACATCCAGCTCGAGGACGTCCGGCGCCGCCTGTTCGAGATGGGTCTCACCCTGAGCCTGAGCCCCGAGGCGCGCGACCTGATCGCCGAGAGCGGATTCGATCCGAACTCCGGCGCCAGGCATCTCAGGAGGACCATCCAGAGGCTCGTGGAGGATCCCCTCACCGATGCCATCCTGATGGGCGAGTTTGCGCGGGGCAGCTGCATCGTCGCGGGCAGGGCGGACGACCGGCTGGTCTTCAGCCATCCGCGGATGCGGGAGGGCGACGCAGAGGCCGTCCCGACTACGGGCTCGTCGCTCCTGTGAAGCTGCTCACAGTCCTTTTCGCGGTCCTCGCGTTCGCAGCCGCCGGATGGACGGCTCTTCCCGCGGGAACCATCTCCATCGAGGGCAACTCGTTCGTGAGCGACTCCCTGATCATCAGGGCGTTCGGGATCCCCGCAGGCTCCCTGGTGACGGCCGAAGCCGTTGCCCAGGGCATCCGGGACCTGTTCTCCCTCGGCTACTTCTCGGGCATCGACGTGGACGTCGATTCCACGAGCGGGGTGGCCGACCTGCGCATTTCGATAGTCGAGAACAGGATCCTGAGCGGATACGACTTCGAGGGGCTCGACGAGCTGAACGAGTCCGACCTCCGGGACACGCTGATGCTCTTCCCCGGCCAGACCGTCTCCCTTTCCGACATCGAGAGCGCCAGGCAGCTCATGCTGGGCATCCTCTCGGAAAAGCACAGACACGAAGCCGTCGTGGGCTACAGGTGGGACGAGCCCGATGCCGGCGGGCGCAGCAGACTGGTGTTCGAGGTGCTCGAGGGGCCGGACATCAGGGTGGGGGAGATCGACTTCATCGGCAACACCGTTTTCGACGA
>JGI20214J51088_10001131_pt1 | contig 18147 bp, 11 predicted proteins | sample WetSurMetagenome_FD_51088 | JGI IMG/M metagenome (IMG submission 51088) | reverse complement strand
GGAACTTCCAGCAGCTTGATCATCTGGATCTGCTGCGGTGAAAGTTTCTGAAGCAATTTCTGCTGTAGCCTTTGCTTTAACATCCTTAATCAGTTAAAAAACCTGAATCCAAAATCAGTTAAAATTCAGCATTCTTGGGTGTTCTTGGAAACGGAATAACGTCCCTAATATTTGACATCCCGGTAACAAATAATATCAATCGTTCAAACCCGAGTCCAAATCCGCTGTGGGGAGCAGTTCCGAACTTTCTTGTCTCAAGATACCACCACAGGTCTTTCTCAGGAATTTTCATGTCGGTGATACGTTTTTTAAGTTTATCGTAGTTTTCCTCCCTCTGTGATCCGCCGATAATCTCTCCTATCCCGGGGAACAATACATCCATCGCCCTTACTGTCCTGCCATCTTCATTCTGCTTCATATAAAAAGCTTTGATCGACATTGGATAATCAGTAAGAATAACCGGACGCTTAAAATGCTCTTCAACAAGATATCTTTCGTGTTCTGCCTGGAGGTCAGTTCCCCAGTCTACTTTATATTCCCATTTTTTACCTGAGGCAGTCAGAATTGAAATAGCCTCAGTATATGTAAGTCTGACAAATTCATTTTCCAGCACAAATTTTAGCCTGTCAAGAAGAGCTTTGTCAATCATGCTGTTCAGAAATTCGAGATCCTCACGGCAGTTCTCAAGGGCATATTTTATCAGGTACTTTACAAATTCCTCAGCCAGATCCATATTATCAACAAGATCATAGAAGGCCATTTCCGGTTCTATCATCCAGAATTCAGCAAGGTGCCTCGGGGTATTTGAGTTTTCAGCCCTGAATGTAGGCCCGAAAGTATAAATATCACCTAACGCAAGAGCCCCGAGTTCTCCTTCAAGCTGCCCGGAAACAGTCAGGTTAGTTGGTTTTCCGAAGAAATCACCTGAAAAATCAACTGATTTGTCTTCATTTTTAGGAATATTTGTCAGATCGAGGGTGGTAACATGAAACATTTCACCTGCACCTTCAGCATCACTACCTGTAATTATCGGAGTATGCAGATAGAAAAATCCCTTGTCGTTAAAATATTTATGTATGGCAAATGCCATCGCATGTCGAATTCTCAGAACTGCGCTAAAAGTATTTGTCCGAGGACGCAGATAAGCTATCTCTCTCAGGAATTCCATTGAATGTCCTTTCTTCTGAAGAGGGTAAGTTTCAGCATCGCTTTTGCCAAATAATTCAATTGATACAGCGCTTATTTCAACATTCTGACCCTGACCCTGCGATTCAACGAGCTTGCCGGTTACACCGATACATGCTCCAGTTGTGATGTCCTTAAGCAGAGACTCATCAAATGCTGCTACATCGGCAACAACCTGAATATTATTTATTGTCGATCCGTCATTCAGAGCAATGAATGCAATATTCTTGTTTCCCCTTTTTGTTCTTACCCATCCTTTAACAAGTACTTCAGATCCCAGCCCGGGGTTGGACAAGAGAGTTTTAATTTTTGTTCTTTTCATCATGAGCTATTAAAAATCTAAAAATTAAGATGTGCAAAAATAATAAATTGTTAGCCGCAAAGGAAGGACCGTCGTCAATAATATTTCCCCTGTCATGGAGTTATTATTAATAAGATCAGCAAACCAGCTGTTTATTGATTTGAAAATTGGCAAAATCTGAATAACTTTGAATATATAATTGTAAACAATCAGAAACTATGGAAGAGAATAAAAAATTAATAGTTGTACCATGGGATTTTTCTCATGTCGCTGAAAATGCCCTTGCACATGCAGTTAAGATCGGTCGGATGGTTGCGAATGAAATATGCCTGTTACATATCGTTGATACCGGTATTAATCAAAAAGAACTTGCTGAAAAAACAACTCTCTTAAAGAAACTGGTTGAAGAGAACAAGAATAAATATAGTTTCCCGATAGCTTATCATATCTCAAAAGGCAGCATTTTTTCTGCAATTGCTGAGTATGTCAATGAGAACGAAGCAAGTCTTGTTGTCATGGGGACACATGGAATGAAAGGAATGCAGAAGCTGACCGGAAGCTGGGCTCTGAAAGTTATAGTTAAATCAAAAATCCCCTTTATAGTTGTCCAGGATCCGCCTGCTGATCAGGAACGTTATCATAATATAGTCTTCCCTGTTGATTTCAGGGGTGAGAACAAAGAAAAGATCAAAATGGCCATTTTCATGGGGAAATATTTTGATTCGAAGATCCACATGCTTGTGTCAGTCAGTACAGATAAGACAATATTAAAAAAGACGAAGGTGAACCTGAACTTTGCTGTCAAATATCTTATTCAGAACAATATTGAGTATGAGATTCATGATATGCCAAAAGGAAGTGTTGCAGATCAGACAATCGAATTCGCACAAAAGCTGAATGCCGATCTGATACTGATCGTCACAACCAAAAATATCACTTTCGCCGATTATGTTCTCGGAGCCTCAGAACAGCAGATTATTGCCAACAGCTCCAGAATTCCTGTTATCTGCGTAAATCCCAAAGCCTCCTTTGCAAGTGTTGGACAATTTATGGGAGGATGGGGGTCTTAATTACTCCCTTATGCATTATCTTTGCGCGGGTAATGAAAAAATAAAAAGCAGAATATGTCCATTGTTGTAGAGGGAGTTACTAAGTTTTATGGCGAACAGAAGGCTCTCGATAATGTTTCTTTTGAAGTAAAAACAGGAGAAATAGTCGGGTTCCTTGGCCCAAACGGCGCCGGGAAATCAACAATGATGAAAATTATTACCGGCTTCATTCCTGCGTCATCAGGGAATGTAACTGTTAACGGAATTCCCTCCGGCGGTGACAATATTGAAGTAAAATATCAGATCGGGTATCTGCCTGAGAACAATCCTCTATATCCTGAGATGTATGTAAGGGAATACCTTGGTTTTGTAGCCTCTGTATATAAAAAAGGAATTCCGGTAAAAAAACAGATAGATAGCATTATCGACATTACCGGATTAGCTCCAGAACAGAATAAAAAAATCGGTTCTCTATCGAAGGGATTCAGGCAGAGAGTTGGCCTGGCACAGGCGCTTATCCATAACCCCGCAGTCCTGATCCTCGATGAGGCAACTACAGGGCTGGATCCCAACCAGATAGTAGAGATACGAAATCTTATTAAAGAAGCGGGAAAAGAAAAAACTGTAATGCTTTCAACCCATATTATGCAGGAAGTTGAGGCTATCTGCGACAGGGTGATAATTATCGATAAGGGAACAATCGTGGCTGATGAGGAGAAAAGCAAAATTTACACTATAATCAAACAGCCCAAACAGGTGGTTCAGGTTGAATTTGACAAGGAAACGGCCGAATCTTCACTCGTCGGAATCCCGAATGTCAGGAGTGTTAGAAAAACAGGGAATAATAGCTGGCTTGTGGAAGCGGAAAGCCTTGAAGATATCAGACCCTCAATTTTTAATTTCGCTGTTAAAAATAACCTGACTGTCCTCTCAATGAATAAACAGGAGAACAATCTCGAGGAGGTCTTCAGGCAACTCACTAACGGAAAGTAATCTCTCCCCACCTAATTCCCTTTCGCGTTCACTACCCCTAAATCCCCCAAGGGGGACTTAAAACCTCTCGCATATTAGCCCCCCCTTGGGGGGGTTGGGGGGTCAAAGAACCCAGGTAAAAAAATCACAAATTCATTTTTTCACCCCTAAATTTCTATATCCCCGTTTTTTTTTGTTGCTTTGTACCCACATATATTAGTGGAAAAATTTGTGCTGATTGCAACCACAGGAAAAAATGCTAAACTGCTTACACTTCCTTTTTACAGTCAACCAATTTTTTAAGAGTCATTATTTATAAATTAATAATAACATTATTATGGGATATTTATTTACTTCCGAATCAGTATCAGAAGGTCACCCCGATAAAGTTGCCGATCAGATATCAGACTCCCTGCTTGATGAATTTCTCCGCTGGGATCCTGAATCAAAAGTTGCATGTGAAACATTTGTCACAACGGGACTGGTTGTTTGCGGCGGAGAAGTACGCACAACAGGATGGGTTGACCATCAGGAAAGTGCAAGAGGTGTAATCCGGAGCATCGGTTACACAAAGGCGGAATATCGTTTCGATTGCGACTCATGTGGTGTAATATCTACAATTCATGAGCAGTCGAGCGACATTAATCAGGGAGTTGTTCGTTCAAAACCTGAAGAACAGGGCGCAGGTGATCAGGGAATGATGTTTGGCTATGCCTGTCGCGAAATGGATAACTACATGCCTCTTACAATTGAGCTGGCTCACAGACTCCTCTGGGAACTTGCAGCTATCAGGCATGAAGGCAAACAGATGAAATATCTGAGACCCGACAGTAAATCACAGGTAACGGTTGAGTATGATGACAATAATAACCCTCTTCGTATCGATACTCTTGTAATCAGTACCCAGCATGACGAATTTATTCTGCCCAAAGACAAATCTCACAAATCTGAACTTGCTGCTGAAAAAGAAATGCAGCAGAAGATAAAGGAAGATCTTGAAAAGTTTCTTATCCCCAGGGTTAAAAAGACTCTTCCGGCAAGAATCCAGAAGCTTTTCAGCAGTGAGTATAAGCTTATGGTCAATCCTACCGGCAAATTTGTTATCGGAGGGCCTCATGGCGATACAGGTCTAACAGGCCGTAAAATTATAGTTGATACTTATGGTGGTCATGGTGCCCACGGCGGTGGTGCATTCTCAGGAAAAGACTCCTCTAAAGTTGACAGGTCAGCTGCATATGCTGCCCGCCATATAGCGAAAAACCTTGTTGCATCAGGTGTTTGCGATCAGGCGCTTATCCAGGTGGCTTATGCTATTGGCGTTGCTGAACCGGTTGGGTTATATGTCAATACATATGGCACCGCGAAAGTAAAAGACAAGAAAGGGAATATCCTGCGTGACGGTGAGATAGCAGAGACTATCAATAAGCTGTTTGACATGCGCCCTTATTCAATAGTCAAGCGTTTCGGCCTCAAGAACCCGGTATTCCTGCCAACTGCTTCATACGGACATTTCGGACGTGAAAGCTACTCAAAAGATGTAGATGTTTACTATGAAGTACCGGGAAGTAAGGCAAAAGCTTCAAACGGGAACGGAAAGATGGTCTACCAGAAAAAGGTGGAATTCTTTGCCTGGGAAAAACTCGACTACGTGGAAAAGATTAAGAAGGCGTTTAAACTATAAATTGCCCCCTGCGCCCCGACGATCTGGCCCCCCTGCTTTAGGGTTGGCCCCCCTGCCCCCCTAAAGGGGGGTAAATTTCAGGTTGTAAAGAAAATTCCCAATATGATTCGAAATTAGCCCCCCTTTAGGGGGGTTGGGGGGCAAAAGAATAAAAAGAAACTAAAGGGTTGGGGGCTAAAACATCGGACATGAATATTCTCGAAGAATTAAACCAGAATAAGGTGCTCCTCTCCGACGGAGCCTGGGGAACCTTTCTTCAGGCAAAAGGAATGAACCCGGGCGAATGTCCCGAACTCTGGAACATCACTCACAGGAAAGAAGTAAAAGACATTGCTGAATCGTATATTAATGCAGGTTCCGATATAATTGAAACGAACAGCTTCGGCGCGAGCAGGCTGAAGCTTTCTAATTATGGCCTGAGCGACCGGGTAGCAGAAATTAATGAATCAGCTGCGTCAATTTCCCGTGAGGCAGCAGGCAACAGACACGTTGCCGGATCCATAGGTCCAACCGGTAAGATGCTCATTATGGGGGATGTTTCTGAGGAAGAGCTGTACGATAATTTTAAGGAACAATCTATAGCCCTTGAAAAGGGAAGCGCCGACATTATTATCATTGAAACCATGTCAGCTCTCGACGAAGCCTCGCTTGCTGTCAGAGCTGCCAGAGAAAATACGAAATGCACTGTCATTATCACAATGACATTTGAAAAAGATCCTCAGGGCAGGTTTTTCACAATGATGGGTGTTTCACCTGCCGAAATGGTTGTTGCAATGAAGGAAGCCGGAGCCCATGTAGTAGGATCCAACTGCGGCAACGGCATCGAAAATATGATCGGTGTGGTAAAGGAGATCCGTGCAATAGATAATCATATCCCGGTAATCATACAGGCAAATGCCGGTACACCGGAATTCATCGATGGTAAAACTGTTTTTCGCGAATCGCCTGAAATGATGGCATCATTTGTACCTCAGCTCATTGAAGCAGGGGCAAATATAATAGGTGGCTGCTGCGGCACCACGCCTGAGCATATCAGAAAGATGGCTAAAATGATGCCTTAACGATCCTCGCGATATTGTCAGACCGTCCCAGGGTATAAAAGTGAATACCCGGCACTCCCATTTTAATAAGCTCCTTTGATTGCATTACTGCCCACTCGACTCCTGCATCCCGTGCTTCACAATCGTTTTTACAGTTCTTAACTGCCTTAAAGAGATCATTTGGCAGGTCTATATGGAATGTCTGAGGCAACAGCTTTATATCATTCAGGGCTGAGATCGGCTTAATCCCGGGAATTATCGGAACTGTAATGCCTATCTTCCTGCATTCTTCCTGGAATCTGCAGAATTTATTATTATCAAAAAACATCTGGGTTACAATATAACTTGCTCCGGCATCAACTTTCCTCTTGAGATTTTCAAGATCAAACTGCCGGTTTGCAGCTTCGAAATGTTTTTCAGGATATCCTGCCACTCCTACACAGAAATTAGTCGGGTCTGCATTCTCAAGATTATCCTCAAGATACTTACCGTTATTCATGTCAACGATCTGCTGAACCAGTTCATACGTATGAGCATGTCCATTTTTCTCGGGGATGAATGACCGGCTTCCTTTCTGGGGATCTCCTCTTAAGGCAAGAACATCATCGATACCAAGAAACCTCATCTCAATCAAAACGTTCTCTGTCTCTTCCTTTGTAAACCCGCCACAAAGAACATGAGGAACCACAAGGATATCGTATTTGTACTTGACAGCTGCTGCGAGCGCAAATGTTCCGGGACGAAGACGTACTATCCTTTTTTCCAGCAGGCCGTCGGGCCTTTCCCTGTAAAGAGTTTCATTCCTGTGCGACGTGAAATTGATATAGGCCGGATTATATTCCATCAGCCTGTCGATGGCAGCATATGTTCGCTCGATGCTGTGCCCCTTAAGGGGTGGAAGAAGCTCAAATGTAAATAACGGTCCTTTGGCGTTGTTAATCTTCTCTATTACTGTCATTTCAAAATGTTATCATAAATTCGGAGCGAGCCATTTTGCTGCTTCCTCTGATGTAAAATTCTTTCTTTTTGCATAATCATTTAACTGATCGGCATTTATTCGCCCCAGATTAAAATATGTTGAGCCCGGGTGTGCAAATATATAACCACTCACAGAAGCAGGAGGCATCATTGCAAAGTTTTCAGTAAGCTGTGCCCCGATTTCTTTTTCCGCACCGAGCAGGTCAAAGATAACTTGTTTTTCGGTATGATCGGGACAGGCAGGATAGCCTGGTGCCGGTCTGATACCTTTATACTTAATTTTTATTATATCCTCGGTTGACAGGTTTTCATCTTTCGCATAACCCCAGTAGTCCTTCCTGATTTTTTCATGCAGCCATTCTGCTGTTGCTTCAGCCAGACGATCGCTGAGTATCCTGATCATTATAGTCGCATAATCATCCTCAATGTATTTATCGAACAACTCCTTGTGAATATCAGCTGTCACAACGAATGTACCTATCCAATCCTTCAGTCCGGTACTCTCAGGAGCGATATAATCTGATAGTGATAAATTCGGTATTCCTTTTTCCTTTGGTTCCTGATTTCTTAAAAACCGGAAAACTGACCTGACAGTTTTTCTTTCATTGTCTGCAAAGATCTTGACATCATCGCCGTCTGAAGAAGCGGGATATAATCCGAAGACAGCTTTGGCAGTCAGTATCTTCTCATTAATTATTTTTTTAAGATAAACCTGCCCGTCATCAAATAATTTCTTTGCCTCCACACCCTTGACCGGATCGTTGAAAATCGACGGATACTTACCTGATATCTTCCATGCGAAGAAGAAATACGTCCAGTCGATATAATCTTTAAGTTCGTTCAGATCAATCTCCCTGATAACGTGAAGTCCGGGTTTTTCAGGTGCAAAAAGAGTATGCAAATCCCAATCAGCTTTGAATTTGTTCTTTCTTGCATCGGCTAAAGAAAGAAGGTGCCGCTCGGTCTGAATTGCATTATGATCATCCCTAAGCTTTTTATATTTTGCTTTGACAGACGCAACGTACGAACTGTTATCTTTCTGAAGAAGTGAAGATAATACCCCGGCTGCTTTTGATGCATCCTTGACATGTATTACGGCATTTGAATATGCCGGCGCAACTTTCACAGCCGCATGGATCTCGGAGGTAGTCGCACCCCCGATGAGAAGAGGCATTGTTAGCTTTCTTCTTTCCATTTCAGAAGCAACATGCACCATCTCTTCAAGTGATGGCGTTATTAATCCGCTAAGCCCTATCAGATCGACTTTTTCTTCAAGTGCCCTGTCGATGATCTTTTCAGCAGGGACCATTACACCAAGGTCAATAATTTCGTAATTATTGCATGAGAGGACCACCCCGACAATATTCTTCCCAATGTCATGAACATCGCCCTTAACGGTGGCCAGAAGTACTTTCCCGGCAATTTTCTTGTCCTGCCCCTCACTCTCCAGTTCAATATATGGTGCGAGCTTTGAAACGGCTTTTTTCATTACCCTGGCGCTCTTCACTACCTGCGGCAGGAACATTTTCCCTGAGCCGAAAAGATCGCCTACCTCGTTCATTCCTCCCATCAGAGGACCTTCAATAAGCTCAATTGACCTTTTAAACAGTGGCCTTGCCTCCTCAACATCCTGTTCAATAAACTCATCAAGTCCGCGAATGAGTGAGTGTTTTATTCTGTCAACTACATGAAGCTGTCTCCAGGCATCCTCCTTCTCCATTTTCTTCCCTTCATTCCTGATACCCTCCGCGAACTTTACCAGCCTCTCTGTCGAATCCTTTCGCCTGTTAAGCACAACATCCTCCACAAGGCCAAGAAGATCCGGCTCTATTTCGGAATAAACCTGCAGCATTCCCGGATTTACGATACCCATATCAATACCAGCTTTAATGGCATGATAAAGAAAAACGGAATGAATCGCTTCGCGTACTTTATCTGTACCACGGAATGAAAATGAGAGATTGCTTATTCCTCCGCTCACCCTTGAATATGGAAGATTTTGCTTAATCCATTCTGTTGTCCTGATAAAATCAACTGCATAGTTATTATGCTCTTCTATACCTGTAGCTATCGCCAGGACATTAGGATCAAAAATAATATCCTCAGGAGGAAATGATAGTTTGTCAACAAGAAGCCGGTAGCATCTTTCGGCAACAGAAATCCTTCTCTTATAAGTATCAGCCTGACCGTCCTCATCGAAAAGCATTACCACTGCGGCTGCTCCGTATTTCCTCAGTTTCGCGGCATGATCGAGAAAAACCTTTTCTCCTTCCTTAAGACTTATTGAATTTACCACCGATTTGCCCTGGATACACTTCAGCGCAGCTTCAATTGTATCCCATCTTGAGGAATCAATCATTAGCGGCAGCTTCGAAATATCGGGCTCGGCCATCACAAGATTTACGAATTTAACCATTGCTTTTTCCGAATCGAGCATGGCTTCATCCATACAGATATCTATCACCTGGGCCCCTCCCTCTACCTGATTCCTTGCGATCGCAAGTGCCTCATCATATTTTTCCTCACGTATAAGCCTTGCGAATTTTATTGACCCCGATACGTTTGTTCTCTCTCCGATATTCACAAAATTTGTCTCGGGTGTAATTGTCAGTACTTCAAGTCCGCTGAGCCTGGTATATCTTTTTATTTCAGGTCTGACCCTGGGATTATGTTGTTTTGCTGCCTCGGCAATCTTCCCAATATGATCAGGAGTTGTTCCGCAGCATCCACCGATTATATTGACCCATCCTGATTTCATGAAATCATCAGCAATTGAAGCCATATACGATGCCGACTGATCATACTCGCCGAACTGGTTAGGAAGGCCTGCATTCGGATGTACGGAAACATAGAAACCTGTTTTGGAGGATAACTCCTCAATAAACGGGCGAAGCTGCTCAGCTCCAAGAGCACAGTTCAATCCAATACTGAAAAGGGGGAAATGAGACACAGATACCAGGAATGCCTCAAGGGTCTGACCTGTTAAGGTCCTTCCGCTGGCATCGGTAATTGTCCCCGAAACCATAACCGGCAATTTGATTTTTTTCTCTTCAAAAACCGAATCAATTGCGAAAAGAGCTGCCTTACAGTTCAGAACATCAAATATTGTCTCAACCAGAAGAATATCAACACCTCCATCGATGAGTCCGCGTGCCTGTTCAGAATATGCAGACACCAGTTCATCAAATGAGACTGCCCTGGCACCCGGATCATTTACATCCGACGACATTGAGGCAGTACGGTTTGTTGGGCCCAGGGTACCGGCAATATAATGGCTTCCACCGTTGGCTCTCTTCTCAAATTCAGTGATAGATTCAGCCGCAATGCGGGCCGACTGAAAATTCAGTTTATATACATTCTCCTCCATACCATAATCCGACATGGAGATCCTGTTTGAATTAAAAGTGTTTGTTGTGATGATATCTGCTCCCGACTCTAGGTATTGCCTGTGAATTCCCTTTATAATCTCAGGCTTTGTAAGAGATAAAAGATCGTTATTCCCTTTCTGGAGTTTCGGATGATCTTTGAACACCTCTCCCCTGTAATCGTTTTCCTGAAGCCTGTGTTTCTGGATCATAGTACCCATTGCTCCGTCGAGAATCAGGATCTTTTGTTTAATGATATCTTCAATAGACTGTTTCATCTCACAAAGTTAGTAATTCATTTAGTTTTTTTGCCTCCCCTTAGATTGACCCCCCTCCCGATAACTATCGGGACCCCAAAAGTAAATTAGTTTTCCTTTGTGATGGCCCCCCAACCCCCCTAAAGGGGGGCTTTCTTTCTGTTTGCCCCCCATCCCCCCTAAAGGGGGGCTAATTTCGTATTCCAATGAGAACCTTCTTTCATCCAAGCTCTTACCCCCCTTTAGGGGGGCAGGGGGGCCAAACCTCCGGGCAGGGGGGCCAGACCTCAATTCAGGGGGCCACCCTTCGGGAATTGCCCTACTGCTTTACTTTTCTCCCCGTATTAACAATAAAAACATCCAGATTCCGAAGTTGTTCCCTGAGCAAATAAAGTCTCTCAAGATTCACCACACCAATGACATATTTATAGGACCTCCCGCTGAAATATTCCGATACCTCTTCAAATCCGAATAATTCTTTATCGGCCTCATCATTATATCTCAGGTATATCTCCAGTTTATAGTCACGTGTATATTTCGATACGGTGCCCTGCTGAAACTTTTTATATTCATACCTGTAACCATACGAGTTTGCCGAGATATCAGAAAGAACCGCACTTCCTGTTGCATGTCCGCCAGCCCCTTTTCCGCTGAAAAATTGTTTGTCGGCAAAAGCTGCTTCCGTTATAACGCCATTATACTCGTTATCAACATTATAGAGGTATTTATCAGACGAGATAAATCGCGGAAGGACAAAGCTGGTAATTGTATTCTCATTTGTCTTGCCTACATATGGCACCAGTTTGATCTTAAATCCTTTCTCCTTTGCATACTGGATATCAAACTTTGAAATTGTACGTATCCCGTAATGAAATACCTGGTCAGGATCAAGAAACAATCCGTATGCATGACCTGTAATTATGCAAAGCTTATATTTTGCGTCCATGCCTTCAACATCAAGCGTTGGATCTGATTCTGCAAAGCCTTTTTCCTGAGCCTCTTTTAATGCATCTGCATATGGCAGATCTGTGTTATGCATTTTCGTGAGGATATAATTTGTGGTCCCGTTCAGAATGCCACGAAGTGAGTAAAGCAATTCATTATCATAATATTCCTCAAGGTTCCTTATTATTGGAATACTTGCCCCTGCAGAGGCTTCATAAAGGAGAGATACGTTGTACTTACGCTGCATGTCAACAAGCTCTCTGAAGTGTTTGGCAACCATCATCTTGTTGGCAGTAACAACATTTTTCCCGCTCTTCATTGCCCTGGTAACGATATTAAATGCCTCATCAGCATCGTCAATCAGTTCAACTACAAGGTTTATAGAATTATCATTCAGGATCTCGTCCTTATCGTATGTGAAATTTGTCATCGGGATCCTACGCTTTTTGTTGCGGTCCTTTACACAAATCTTAACTATATCGGCTTTGAATCCCTTACTGCTGTTCAGAACATCATGCAGTCCCTGACCAACGCAGCCATAACCGAAAAGCCCTATTCTTAATTTTTCCTGTGTCATCTTTTTCTGATGTTAATTATTTGTACTTTTTTTTCTTATTTATTAATTACCCCCTTTCTTATTTCCCCCAAGGGGGAAAAGCTCTCTTGGTCTCCTTCCCCTCTGGGGGAAGGCTGGGATGGGGTTAAATAACATAACGAGAATGATCTTTTTAAAAAAATTCAATTACAAAATCTTCTTGAAAGCCTGCTCAAAATCAGCTATAATATCATCAATATGTTCTATCCCCACTGATACTCTGAAAAGACCGGGATCAATACCAACCGCCAGCTGCTCTTCTGCCGACATCTGTGAGTGAGTCGTTGCAGCTGGTTGTATAATCAGGGTTTTGGCGTCACCAACATTCGCAAGATGACTCACAAGTTCAAAATGCTCAACCAGTTTTACAGCTTTCTCTTTACTGGTATTAAGGATAAAACTGAGTACTCCGCCAGCCCCGTTCGGGAGGTATTTTTGTGCCAGATTATAATAAGGACTTGTCTTTAATCCGGAGTAATTGACCTTTTTGACTGCAGGATTTACCTCGAGCCATTTTGAAAGCGCCAGAGTATTTTGGATATGACGTTCCATCCTCAGCGAAAGCGTCTCAAGTCCCTGGAGAAGCAGAAAAGAGTTAAACGGACTTATTGCCGGACCCAGATCCCGCAGTCCCTCAACCCTGGCTTTTACTATGAATGCTATGTTACCTGCAGATGAGGTTTGTGAAAATATCTCGCCGAATATTTTTCCGTGATAACCTTCCGCCGGTTCAGTGAATACTGGAAAATTTCCATTATTCCAGTTAAAGTTACCACCATCAGTTATTACACCTCCGATGCTGGTTCCATGTCCGCCTATCCATTTGGTTGCCGACTCCACAACTATATTGGCCCCATACTCAATCGGCCGGCAAAGGTAACCGCACGCCCCAAAGGTATTATCAACGATAAGAGGCAATCCATGCTTTTCCGCCAGTTTGGAGAATGCTTCAAAATCGGGTATTTCAAATCCAGGGTTGCCTATTGTCTCAACATAAATTGCCTTTGTCTTTTTGTCAATAAGCTTCTCGAATGANGCAACATTAAGGTCTTTGGCAAATCGTGCATCNATTCCGAAATTTGCAAAAGTTACCTTAAACTGGTTATGGCTTCCGCCGTAAAGGAATGGAGAGGTTACAAAATTCTCACCATGTTTCAGTATTGTTGTAAGAGCAATAAACTGAGCCGCATGACCTGATGAGACAGCCAGTGAGGCTACCCCGCCTTCAAGAGCTGCGACCCTTTTTTCAAAAACATCTGTTGTTGGGTTATTGATCCTGGTATAAATATTACCGCTATCTGCCAGATCAAAAAGATCAGAGGCATGTTTTGCATTTTTAAAGACATATGATGAAGTCTGATAAAGTGGTACNGCCCTTGATAATGTATCATTGTCGGGGTGATGCCCGGCATGAACCTGAAGTGTCTCGAACTTGATTTTACTGCTTTTCATTTTGCTGCTTTTATTTTTTATAAATGCCTGACAGACAGATATAATTATCCTGTCTGGCATTCCTGTTAATAATTAAGGTGACGGGAATATACAAATCAGATTTTACCTGCACATGCACATAGGCATAAGNGGCATGATAAAGTTGTTGTGTGTCAGATGAATAGATCTCATTTTTTTGTGTTAAATTTTTATCATCTCCCGCTTTTCCGGGATTAGGTTTTGGCACCGTTCTCCTAAACTTCAGGATTGGTTGCCAGGGTTTCACAGAGCCTAATCTCTTCACCCTTCTTAATAAAAATCAAACAACCTGCTAACGGAAGGAATATTTGATTTGTGGGGTCAAAGGTAAAAAGGATTTCGGGAAATACAAAAAAATGACATTTTACTTCCATTTTTACCTTATTTTTGTTGTCTTAAACACATTACTGATGCTTGATAATCTTTCCATTTACAACAGCCTGTCGAAGAAGAAGGAATTATTTGTTGCGATCCACCCGCCATTTGCCGGACTTTATGTTTGCGGGCCTACGGTTTACAGCGATACACATCTTGGACATGCACGCCCTGCAATAACTTTTGACCTTCTGTTCAGATATCTTATGCATCTCGGATATAAGGTCCGTTATGTGAGAAACATTACTGATGTGGGACATCTGGAGAATGAAACACTCGGTGAAGGGGAAGATCGAATAGGAAAGAAAGCCCGGCAGGAACAGCTTGAGCCAATGGAGGTAGTCCAGAAATATGTCCTTGCATATCATAAAAACATGGCGCAGCTTAATACTCTGCCTCCATCAATCGAACCCAGGGCATCGGGACATATTATCGAACAGATTGAGCTTATTAAGGTCCTGATAAGGAATGGCTATGCTTATGAATCAAACGGATCGGTCTATTTTGATATCTCGAAATACAACGAAAAATACAACTATGGTAAACTTTCAGGAAGGGTCCTTGATGAGTTGATCAGCAATACCCGTGAGACTGAAGGGCAGGAAGAGAAACGAAATTCATTTGATTTTGCTCTCTGGAAGAAAGCAAGTCCCGAACACCTTATGAGATGGCCTTCACCATGGAGCGACGGATTCCCCGGCTGGCATCTTGAATGTTCTGCAATGAGCGTAAAATATCTTGGAGAAGAATTTGATATACACGGCGGCGGGATCGATCTGCAGTTTCCCCATCATGAATGTGAAATCGCACAGTCCACGGCAGCTCTGGGCAAGGAATCGGTTCATTACTGGATGCACAACAACATGATCACCATTAACGGTCAGAAGATGGCAAGATCGCTTGGAAATTTTATCACTCTCGATCAGATGTTCAGCGGTGATCATCCTGCCCTGGAACAGGCATACTCACCAATGACCGTCAGGTTTTTTATTCTTCAGGCACACTACAGAAGTACAATTGATTTTTCAAATGAGGCTCTTCAGGCAGCAGAAAAAGGCTATCAAAAACTGATGAAAGCGGTTGGTTCCCTCACCAAAATAAAAGTATCCGACAAATCAACTATTGATGTTAACACGCTCGCTGAAAAATGCCACGAAGCCCTGAACGACGACCTGAACAGTCCAATTGCTCTTTCCCATCTCTTTGAAGCTGTAAGGTTGGTTAACCTTCTTATCGACGGAAGTGAAAAGATCGATGCTGCCGCACTTGATTCATTGAAATCGCTTTTCCATACTTTTGTTTTTGAAATTCTCGGACTTAAAGATGAATCAACAGGAATGGTTGATGAAAAGTTAACCGGCGAGCTCATGAAGATCATCATCGACTTACGACAGTCTGCAAAGAACAATAAAGACTGGTCTGCTTCCGATAAGATCAGAGATGAACTTAAGACTGCAGGTGTTGTTATAAAAGACCTTAAGGAAGGGGCAGAATGGGAATTTATATAAGCACTCCGGTAAAAATTGGAATCACTCCTCTGGGCGGCGATTATCCTATCCGCATCCAGTCGATGACAAATACCGACACGCTCGATACAGCTTCTTCAGTTACACAGTGCATAAAGATCATTGAAGCAGGGGCCGACTATGTCAGACTAACTGCGCAGGGTGTCAGGGAAGCTGAAAATCTTGCCCTGATAAAGAAAGAACTAAAGAAAGCCGGTTACGAAACTCCTCTGGTAGCAGATATTCATTTTAACCCTATTGCAGCCGAGACTGCCGCAAGGCTTGTTGAGAAAGTCAGAATAAATCCGGGCAATTATACCGATAAACGAGCATCATTCATCAACCAGGAATTCACTGATTCTGAATATAACGAAGAACTTGAAAGGATCCATTCAAGACTTCTTCCTCTTATAAAAATCTGCCGTGAGAATAAAACTGTGATCCGGATCGGCATCAATCATGGTTCACTGTCCGACAGGATAATGACACGTTATGGAAATACACCCGACGGGATGGTTTATTCAGCCCTTGAGTTTATCACGATCTTCCGGGCTGAAAATTTCAACGATCTTGTTATCTCAATGAAATCATCCGACACGGCAATAATGATCGAGGCTACACGAAAGATTGCACAAATGATGCAGAAAGAGGGACTTTCTTATCCCCTTCACCTTGGTGTGACCGAAGCCGGAGAAGGTGAGGACGGCAGGGTGCGTTCTGCTGCAGGAATAGGTGCTCTTCTTGCTGAGGGAATCGGCGATACTATAAGGGTATCTCTATCCGAGGATCCTGAGAGAGAGATCCCTGTTGCTAAAAAGCTTGCTGCTTATTATCCAAGGGATCTCTCCGGATTTGATCAAGATGAACCTCTGATTTTTAAGGCCCCGGCAGCAAGACCTGAAGTCTTAAAGCGTATAAACGGCCCGATAGTTGTCACAAATATGACCCTGCTGCCCGAACTTAACGTTTCTGCCTACAAAAAAGCAGGGTATAAAGAGAATAAAACTTCCGGGGAAATAACGAAGACTGACGGCTCCGCTGACATTATTATAGCGAAAAACTGTCCCGATGACATTCCTGCAGACGCAATTATTGTTGTACCCTTCCGGATCTGGCATGAGAAAAGAGATCTTGCGAGGGTATTTCCCCTTTTTTCGCCCGAGACGTTTGATGTAAGCTTGTACAAATCAGAAAAACTGAACGTTTTACTTACAGGATCGAACTTTAATATCGAATATCTCAGGAGACCCAATCCTGAAACTACGCTGATAATTTTTACATTCAATCCTGAAAAAGAACGGTTTGCTGCTGATGTGTTCCTGAACGAACTGTATAAGAACAAGCTCAGCCATAATATTGTCCTGAATCCGGTCTTCACTGAGAACAAAACGGAGGAGCTTCAGATAAAAGCGTCTGCACTCCTTGGCAGGTATGTAATAGATAAAAGGGTAACAGGGATCTCAATAACAAATCTCGGGGAAATCGACATCAGCAACATAACAGCTCTGGCATTCTCTGTGCTGCAATGCACGGAGAGCCGTATTACCAGGACAATGTATCTTTCATGTCCTACTTGCGGAAGAACCAAATTCAACCTGCAGGATTCAGTAAAGAAGGTTAAGGAGGCGACCGGGCATCTGAAAGGGCTCAAGATAGCCGTTATGGGATGTATAGTAAACGGACCGGGTGAAATGGCCGGTGCAGATTATGGATATGTGGGAGCAGCCGAAGGCAAAGTTCATATTTACAAAGGGACAGTCCCTATACTGAAAAACATCCCTGAGGCAGATGCCGTTAAAGAGTTGCTAAAAGTAATAGAGAAAGATCAGGCCAGTTTGTAATCAAGCTGTTTTTTCTGAAGATCTGCCTTAACGACCTCAATGTTCACACGGTCACCAAGAGTATAAACTTTACCTGTTGATCTTCCTTTTATGCAGTAATTTTCTTCATCATATTCGTAGAAATCATCGGCAAGCTCGCGGATATGGATCATTCCTTCACACTGGTTTTCAATTATTTCCACATATATACCCCATTCAGTCACTCCTGAGATAACTCCCTCGAATATCTTCCCTGTCTTATCGCTCATATACTCAACCTGTTTGTATTTCACAGATGCTCTTTCAGCTTCTGCAGCCAGTCTTTCCATCTTTGATGAATGATTGCAAAGCTTCTCGTACTTATCCTGGGTTCCGGGATTTTCATGTGCAAGATACGCTGACAAAAGACGATGAACCATCATATCAGGATATCGGCGGATAGGCGAAGTAAAGTGGGTATAATATTTAAAAGAGAGTCCATAATGGCCTATATTATCAGTTGAATAGATAGCCTTCGCCATTGAACGAAGTGCCAGGGTCTCAATTATATTCTGTTCTTTCTTACCTTCAACTGAGTGAAGCAGTTTATTCATTGCTTTGGGAAGAGAT
>JGI20214J51088_10001130_pt1 | contig 18162 bp, 45 predicted proteins | sample WetSurMetagenome_FD_51088 | JGI IMG/M metagenome (IMG submission 51088) | reverse complement strand
TCGCTTGCCGGGTTTCATGCAACGTCAAACACATATGGATATTCGTGTAATCAAGCTGGAGTTGTAAGAAATGCCGTTTATTTTGCGGTGTTTGATGACTTCACACCATTTGATAGAATTTAATTGGGGTGGGATTTATGGAACGAGAAACGTTTGTATGTCGTGAATGTTCAGCAAAATGTAAAGTTACAATGGCGGTCGAGATAGAGCCATTCTATCCCCAAATCTGTTTGGCAGAAGCGTTTACACCGAGATGGAAAAAGAAGGTGACTTGATGGAGGCGGTATATGGGTAAGAATATGAAATATAGTCAGAGACCAAAAGTACTTTCAGGTTTCAGAGAAAGCAGTAAATTAAATATGGATGATTATCTGGATTATGCTGGAGATCGTATCCTGAATCCATTAAGCGAATTACTACAGAACCGTCAATGTACTTATGTAAACACAAGAGAACTTGACGACTTGTTGTGTGAAAAACTAAAAGATAGCGACATCTATTATGATGGTTACCGAAGATGGATAGAAGTTCATAGGAGCGTTAGGATACGGATAATGACCAGAGTATTAATGCGGCAGTTTGGATATTTAATGTGGTCTGGCTCTACAAAGAAAATATTATATAAACCTCTTAGAGATGTATCCTGAACGTTTTGTCTTTATTGTCACGGTCAGGAGATTCAGACATCTTTGGCATATATCCCGGAACGGGCGCAACAGGTTTTTTCTTTTTCTCTTTCTTATATAAATTTTCAACATGATTATCTGTCCTGTCATTATTGCGGTGACCAATTGTTTCATTACTTTTGATTATATCTTTTGGATAAAACCGCCAATAAACATAATGCGATTCGAGCACCATTCCAGTGTTCTTATCTGCATATGGACAATCAGGATGATATGTATAGATATTTTTTACAGGAGGAATCTTAATTTCTTTACCCGGAGCATTAAATTCCGAGATTAGTTCATTTCTGATTTCAATTGGGTCTGTAGCAATCTGCTTACGTGGTCTGACCATAAACAATCTTACAAATTAATCACCCTTAATACGTCTTATAATTATCTGACAATTATCCACAAACATCTCTAATTACACCGATCTAAAAAAAACGAGGGTCATAGTAGTGGTTTATTTGGCAGATCGTGTGTTGGTGAGGGGTTTAGTATCCCCCCATTGAGATCGGCAACTACACGCAATCCGTGAAAAAACGACTTTTTGTATATATGCGCATATGGTTTATTGAATTATGAACCCTATGGAAAACAGATTAAAACTGGAAATGGTGCATTATGGATACACTTAACAAGCAAATGCTCGTAAAACACATTGAAGATAAGCGAGAAAGTTATCTTAAACGGCAGACAGAATCAAAAAGTAAAGGAGAAAGGCAGGAATTTGTAGATTATCAAATAAGGATATTGGTTCTGGATAATCTTTTACTGCGGATAAACAAAGGTGAATTTAATGTGTGGACAGTGAAAGACGAACGCCCGGCAACGGATGAGAGTGAGAAGGAATAGCGTATGGCAGATGGATTATTTGACGAAATATTGACGTGGGTTGATCAACACGTATTGCTTGTAGCTACGTTAGGTATTGCAGCTCTTTTCGTTCTATTGGGGCTTGGATTAGCACTTGGAGATTATTGGGTGTGATAGCATGAATCTTGATTTTATCAACAGCGAATGGATTAAACGTTACTGTGATTCGGAAATAAAATCCGAGACAGATCGGTGGGAAAAGTATGGTAGACCTCAAAACGATGGTTATATCAACGGCTCGCATTCAGGGCATACACATGCGTTAGAGCATCTTAAAGAGTTGATAGAAATGCTTGAACGTGTTGAAACAAAGCAGAAACACGAGGACAAAAATGGATGACAAGAGACGCAATCACAGGGGAGAAATATATGTCATTAATTGATGTTGCGAAAATCGTTGCGATAATTGGTGTTATTCTATTGATTGTAATCGTATTTATCTGGTTTATGTTGGGTGGCTAAATTATGGATGGAGAAACACTAAAATCTAAAAGCAATCCATTGGTGATAATATTTTTGTTACTGATGATAGTCATCGTAGCATGTATCTTTACGATAATCTCTGTTACGAACGAACCGATTAAACCCTACCCTGCTGAGAGTGGGAACTGTGGGATCGGGGGAATCTGTGGGAGTGGACACGGAGAAGGCAACCCGGAAACACGGAGCAGTTCAGTCGGTACATATATAGCAAATATACAATTCCAGAAAAATGCAACGACGTATAAAGAAACAATTATGCAAAATCATTGGACAATATTTAAAGTTACAGAAGATATCAATTATGACAAATCACGATTTAATTTAACTATTGGTAATAAATATCAATTCAATAATGTTAATTATAATACGTTGAAATCTGTTATAGTTTACCATCATGTTAAATTCGGTTTAAATAATGTGACTGATTGCGATCCACCAGATGTACTCAAATCATGTTATTATACCGTAGATAATTTCTTTATGAAATGGGATAGTTTTTATCCAAATGCTCATCCTGTCAGCATGACAAAGGAGGAGTTAATGAGACCTATCCCAACACCAGTACCTACGATAGTAAACAAGGTGCAACCAACAAACTACACGGCATGGTATGATGAAATAACCTTTAATCAGAGACCAATTGAAGAACAGCAGTTTAAACGGATATATCCGATAAATCAGTAATTTGTAAGTGGTATCAGAGAAGTGGTGTTAAAGGGGATAGGTTCCCCGATATAACAACACGCTTCATGCTCACGGAATACTTCATGTAATTCCGACCATGCCTCTCGTATCTCTGCAAACTCTTGGTTTTTGGTTGGCATAATGAAATGAAATCAGTATTACAAGATATATTTATGCCAATCAGGTATGACGTGCATATGCATAAACGCAGTGTGGGGCTGGTGTCTTACGACCTCACGTCTGAAAACACTGGGATTTATGGGACCGCGTTGTGGGTCCAAGTTTTGTGCATATGCATAAAACCTCTTTGCAACGTGCGGGTGCTTGGCGTTAAAAGATAATCCATATGTATATTTTTTGAGAAACGGTCACAGATGCGTTCTGTTAGTTTTGGTGTGTTATGATCTGATCAATCAACATAACTGCCAAAAAAACGCATGTTTTGAAGGTCATTTTTCAGACATTCATGTTATATAGGGATAACCTGAATGGTTTTGATAAAACATCAAAAATCGGAAAACGATACGGGTTCCGATTTTATGGAAAATACCAAAAACACGCACTTATTTAAAAAAGATGAATGTATATGTAATTAATACAATTATGAACATACATAATACTCAAAACAAAGATTACACTAAATACAAAACAATAACTACATATACGATGGAAAAGTTGATATGTGATTACATCGTTACAATAATTACTATATTTTAAGTAGATGTGAACACTTGAAAACTAGGTGCAACATGGAAACAGAAAACACACATATCCAAGAAAAAACACCAATGGGACTAGTAGTACAGAAAACCCGCATACTCACACCAAAAGAGTATAATAAAATAAGGGACTGTTTCAAAAAACAGGAACACAAACTTATTTTTGATGGGATGATCTACACAAGCATGAGAGTTGAAGAGTTCTGGAGATTTATCAGCCACCCGGAATGGTTTGACTATGATCGCATGTGTATTAATCTTCCTCCCGGCGCAACATTAAAAATAAAAGCAAAACAAAAAGGACGAACTATATTATTATCTGCGTTGGGTGTAAGGGTTGTCCGTGATTTACTCGATGCTACAAGAGCTGGGAAGATTAAACCGTTATCTAATCGTGGATGGAACGATGATATAACTCGTGCTGCACGACGGGCAGGGTTTCAGTATGACCCTAATTGTATGATTGTGCCAAAAATGACAAGAAAAACGTATATCTCTTGGTTAATGGCAGTTATCCCAGACGACGGATTAAGGATCACAGCATCATCTGGTCACGATTCTGCGACGATGCTGACACATTACTTAAATTTAGCTTTCACAGATATAGAACGCAACGAGATTAAAATGCATATTCAGGGGTGGGGCGGAAAGTCGATATGACCATTCTTTCAGTTAATGAATGCTCATGGATACGTAAAGAAGACATCCCCAAAAAAATATCAGATATTTCTTTTAATGAGTGTGTAAGATATATCTATTTGGTCAGGTTAAAAGGGCAAGCATATCCGCAATATTCACACGAAACAGGGTCATATAAATTTGGATATACAAATAATATCTTGAATCGTATGACCTTGTTGCGGTTTCAGAAAGGTGTTTCAGTAGAACTTATTTCATATGGTTATAGTAAAAATCACATAAAATCAGAGAGGTACTTATTAGATATTTTTAATAAATTCCGTGTCTCAAACGAGTGTTTCAGATTTCATAACAAACACGATATAACTGATGTAATAACCGAAATGGGAAAAGTTTGTTATATGGTAACTACCTTTGGCACGCCAACTCCAGAATGTGTTTGTTTACGTGGGTATATCAAAGATACAGAACCATTCATTAACGAAAATACAAAAAAAGCAATCTAATTTAGGTGAAATCAGATGTTTAGTAGTGTGGGGTATTGGGCGATAGCAATAATGTTCAGATGTCCTCGGTGCGGATACGTTCAGGACGAAGACGATAGTACTTTTTATCCACCTATGAGAAAAAATGTTACCATGAAATGTAATAACTGCAACCATATCTCGGTACACCCATTTAAAGAGAATCTTGGAGATGAAAAAAATGTCAGACACATATGATGATTGGACTAGGTATAGTGTTGGTGAGGGGAAAGAGTGGAATAAAATAATGAAACACATCTCTGATTATGTCCTCTCTATTGCTGATGATCGCGAATCTGTTGATGTTGAAGGGGCAGTTCATGGATATTTACCGGTGATCAATATCGAAATAGCAACGTTCTACAAAAACAAATCGTATAGTTCAGATATTCAAATCCCTCTTAAACTCTTGGTGCTGATCCCACAAAACGAAACGAACCACATCATTGACCAGTTTATTCAAAGGTTCAGGGAATCATTTATGAAAATCCCCGTAGTTATAAAGAAAGTTGAACCAACCGAAAGTCCGAAGAAACCGGAAGGGCGACTAAATAATTTAGAGGTGTAATATGGCTGATACAGAAATATATATGCGTAGAATCAAAGCTAGTCATGAATGGGATCAGGCGTATGAATCAAGGTCTTGGTTACCCAGAATCCCTTACATCTCTTTTCCGTCAGAATGGTCAATACAGATGACCCCGCCATTCCTGAACGCTATCGTAAGATTTCAGGTCAGATACCTCAATGCAAATGTATCTGTATATTTAGATGGGTATGGAATGCTTGGCTATGTTAGTATCCCGTATTGGGAGATTCACCCTGACGAAGAAGGAGATGCTGCAAGGTATCCGATGGAAGATATTACTGAATTGTTGGCAGCTATCCAGAGGTCGCTTGACACACAAAACGGGAGATTCAGACCGACTATTGCAGAACCGTCAACGGAAATACCAACGCCGGATGAACCTGTAGCAACAATAGAAAAGCGGCATGGTCACAGATTCGATAATATTGAGGTATAACTTTGACAAATCCAGTGTGGTGTACAGGAGACCGGTGTGAAGAATGCAACAGCAAAGTTTACACCGATGGCTATACAGCTTGGTGTCATATACAATGTTTTCGTAACGGAAGAAAAGTCCATTTAATTATCAGGAGTGATGAACGATGACCGGTGCTAATAAACCGAGACAAATAGTTATATCGGCATGCGACCGATGTCCATATGCAGTAATGTCAGAGGACAACTTCGATCCGGGGTATGACTGTGTGTATATCGGTATAAAACCCTTATACGAATACCCAAAAATACCAGATTGGTGTTTGTTAAAACAGATAAATGGAAAGGACTAAATTACAAAGTAAACAGTGGTACAATTATGGCAGACAGAAAATCAGACGGGCTAATCAGAACAAAATTATCTCTTTTAGAGATTCTTGTTAACGACGCTAATAAACAACACACACACGAAATACCTTACCTTAGAGGGCAAATTGATGCATTGAATTGGGTAATGGAGAGTGACACTAGTGAAAAACATACCTAAGATGAGACCGACACAATTACCGGGATGTTCATGCACGACACGCCGCATTATTATCGTTGATGGTATATTGCGGTGCGGAGAATGTTACACTCGTTACGGGAAAGCGGGAGAATATTATTATTCAGATGAGTTTTTAGATAAGTTAGTTACAGATGCAGACAAGAATGATAAATTTTATCAGGCAGAGCTCATGATCAGCAACATCAGGTCGTGAATTTAATGAGGTTTATGATTGTTATAGCCCTACTGATAATCTGTTCTTGTGTTATGTTTTTATGGGGATTATTCGGCATCCTTATTTTTTTACCTACTCCGGAGCAACTGTTTTTTCCGATATTAATTGCGTGTTTCGGGGCTGTATTCTTGAGTGGCACAATTATAATTGCATTATTACATAGAGGCGAATCGTCATGGACATAAAAGATTGCAGACACGAAGTCAAACAATTTGCTATTGCTATGGAACTGAAACTTCGAGAGAACGATCACAAACGTGGGTGGCAGGATTGTGACTATGAGTACCTTACCGACAAAATTGATATTGAATTGGAAGAACTCGTAGAAGCACTTGAAGCACATACTAATTACGTCGGAGATTCTCGCACACACAAGGCGCATGTCCTCGGAGTAGAAGCCCAACAGGAAGCAGTAGATGTAGCTAATTTTGCTATGATGGTATACGATAAATTAGAACATAATCTTGTTATGAGTAATACTGTAATTGAAGCGATGGCAAAAAAAGTATCAGAATTAGAAAAAAACGAAACATCTGACAAGAAACGGTCTCGTTTTGAATCAATTGAAGTATAATGAATGATCTGGGGTGAATATCAATGAACACAGCAAGGATACGAGCAGATAAACGCATCCCGGTGACGGTAAATGTTTGGAAAGCCTTACACAAATTACGGAAACCCGGACAAACTTATAACGATCTATTAGAGGATATGATCCCACAATACGAACTAAGAGCCGTTCGTGACTATGGCGATGTAATCATAATTGAGCCGACCGAAAATACTGGAGTGAAATAAGATGGTACGTATAGCATCAATTATCAGTCTGATTATGGGTTTAGTAATGCTTGCGATAATGTTCCCTATTGTCGGGACTATATCAGATTCACTTATAGCATCTCCAGCAATGCAAACTGCGGATCCTGCAACTGTAGAATCCATCAGGACAACAATGACTACAGCACAAAACATATTCCCGATTATGATCATAGTCGGGGTAGCTGCAATGATTATATCTTTGTTTAGCGTAATATCTCGTGGGACAAGAGATATCGATTACGATGGTGAAGATACGAGTTCATATCGCAGGTCTCCGACGGTTCGATCAGAAACAATAACTCCGATTACAACGGCTACAAGACCCCCATCACACCCAACAAACCCTGTAGACCAGATTGTTAGAGATAACACTCCGAGCGAGCAACCTGCACAAACCTATCACAACCCCTTTGCGGATAATAAAGTTGACGAAACTAACAAGAAAGTTAATGAGAAAGAAATGCCGGGAGAACCTCACCACAAACGGTTTGAATCTTTGGTGGATGTTGATGATTTATGATATTATTGCAAACAGGATCAGGTGATTCCCAGACAATCGTTCTTGTTCTTGGCATTATTGCCTCAATCCTCTGTACAATTTTTATCTGGATAGCACTCTCTCCTACGTGTAAACAGATGAGAAAGAAGAAACAACAAAGCAACATGTTGTGTGCGATTTATGAAAACGACAACACCATGAGGTTCGCGAGATTTGAGGCACTTGCACGAGAGCATACTGTCAGAAACGGGCAATTAGTTCGTGCTTACCAACCACGAGGGCAGGTTCTTGGGGGGCAAGGAAGGTACACTGGTGGCACCGAAATACAGCATTATACAAGTGGTGGTAACGGGAATTATATGGTTGGTGGCAACGGGGGTAACTGGCGACCGATAGATGGTGTATCGGGTGTTAATGGTGCTTCTGGCATAACTCCACACACAGAAGTTGAACCGCCCACACAAACCACAATACCAGAACCAGTAAAAGAAGAAAAACCGGTTGTTAAACGGACACGGTTTGAGACGTTAGAGGATATAGGTGACTGAATGAAAGTAATAACTGCAGTTCTTCTTAGTGTAATTATTGTGGTAATGTTGGGGTATGTATATAGCGTTGAAGCGCAGACACCCCAAAACCTAAAAACAAATCCAAAAAACGTATCGTTTAATTATGTCTTATATGGTAAACCAGATACAATTAATCTGACTTTATACGAAGGTGCATATACATATTTCTTCGATAGGGACACCCACATTTACATCGGTCTTGAAAACGAAACATATACCGAAATCATCAACAACAAGGTTCAGGCAGAGTATCTACAAGAGTTAGTAACCAAAATAAAATCAAAATCTAACAACACAGAAGATCAAGCAAGGATCGCAATCAACCTCGTCCAGAAAATGGATTATGAAGATGACAACGATAATGAGATGCTATATCCGTATGAAATCTTATACCAAAAAGGTGGGGTCTGTGCCGGTAAATCCGGATTATTAGCGTATCTTCTGAAAGAAATTGGGTATGACACATCATTTCTGGTATTTCGTGATGCAAACCACATGGCGGTAGGTATCAAGACAGATAGTGCATATGCATATAAGAACACAGGATATGCGTTTATTGAGACGACAAAACCAAATATAATTACATACTCATATGGTTCGTATCCAAATCCATTATACGNGGATAAAACTCTCGATCAACTTTTAAACCACACATTAGATGATTCTGAAAACAGGTCAATAAAACTAACTTCTGACCCGGAGATATATCACGTCAGTTCTGGTATGAGTTTTAAGAACCTGTCACGAGACGATTCTGATGCACAAAAGCTGTCAAAATGGCAGAATACTAAAGTGTCGTATACTACTTTAAAACCAACAGAATACCGACAGTGGGAAACAATACTCTGGTATTACGGGTTGAGTAAATATAGTTGGTATTACGACGTAAACCCGGAAACAAAACCCATGTGCGAGAATAACGAGACGTTCTGTAATGATGCATGTTGGGATAAATGTCAAAACAATACACTATCTGTGTGTGAGAATGGTACAGTTTACTGTAAACCCCCTATACTTGTAGGAGAATCTTATGAAAATCTTAAAGTCTTTAGCTTACTTTTTGGTATGCTGTGTGCCGTTTTGGGGATTGCTATCTTCGTATATCGTCGGTAGACAGTTCTTTGAACTGTGGGCATTATCAGCAGGGATATTGCTATTCTTTGCGTTTGAAGTAATGAAATGGAGTGAGATGTATGAAACCTAAACAGACAAAACTTGAAAATATTGTCCTCACTGATGAGATCAAACAAGGTATTCGTGAAAACACTATCTGTATCAACTGTCTTGAACCAAACATCTGCGAATTAGTCAAATTTTGGAGTCCCGCAATCCCACGAGATTACGGATACGACGCATATGTATGGAAATGTCTGCATTGTGGGTTTGAACGGACAACGTATGTATCTTATAACCCGCCGGGTCATTGGACAGGTGATTAGAAATGGATGACGAACTGGAAAAATTATCGTATAACCAGTGTGTAATCAAAAAATGGAAATCAACGACGTGGCTTGTTGCGCAATGTATTGCAGGTCTTATTGGGATTATTATCTTCTGCTATGTGTCAGTGGTATTTGTATATTTCATCCTGCCACAAATAATAGAATCTCCAGTATATCTTGCGCTATTTATCATAGGATCAGTCGTAATTACACCTCTGCTCTATTCAGCAGTATGGTGTCGTTTTAAACGGGTGGAATCAGTATGAGTTTAATCGAACTAACCGAAGCAATTGAATTAAGAGACCGAATGCACAAGATTCTGAAAGCACATGGTATTGTAGACGAACTTCAAGTGAGTTTGTGTTCTCTTGAAATATCAGATTTAATGCGTGAATTTATCATAAGAGCTGAGGAAAGAAGAATGATAAAATGACAAAACAAACCTATCGCATCTCAAGGGGGTTAGAACTAACTCAACCAAAACATAGACCGAAACAAACGATATTTACGGTGTCGGATTTGCACTTGAATCATCGGAATATCATCCGTTACTGTAACCGACCGTTCAGTACTGAAAATGTAAATGAGATGAACGAAGTGTTAATTAACAACTGGAATCATGTAGTTAAACCAGAAGACACGGTGTTTTTTGTAGGGGATATGGCATTAGGGTCGTCAGATAAGTACATCCCCAAACTGAATGGGAATATCTTTTTCATATCAGGTAATCACGACAGGTCGTCGGATAAAAACAGCATGCACGAATCTTTATATTTTACATATAAAGGCAAAACGTTCCTGTTCATTCACGACCCTAAATATGCACCGAAGGATTTTGAAGGGTGGATCATTCATGGTCATCACCACAACAATTATCCGGACGAGTTCCCTTTCTTTGACCCGGAACGCAAAAGAGTGAACGTCAGTGTTGAATTAGTTAGATACCAACCAGTGTTATTTAATTATATTAATTCACTGATAAACGAAGAACACGAGAAAATTGTACACTTATAATAAAATGAAGATGTGAGAGTATATGAAAACAAAGATTTTATTTGGATTAGTAACCCTGATTGTCATCGGGTTGCTTATTGTACCGTCAAGTGCGAAAACAGTAACCATTAAAGTAGAAAATCAAAATATGGTTTTTACTGCTGTAAATGGTGTAAAAGTGTTTAGTCAAGAAGACCCGGTAATAAACACACTACCCGGTGACACAATATATCTCCCGCAACCGTTTTGTCGATATTACATGTCTACTGTCGGTTCAAAGTGGAACACACGATTTGAAACACCAAGTTACACTGGGAAATATAACGAATTGTTAAGGTGTGGCGTAATGCCTGCAATGCCCTTAACTAATTATTAACTTTAAACCTTTTTATTCAGGAGTATAAAAACATGAAAGGCGCAAAAACATTTATGATTATTTTGGTGGCAGTAGCATTACTGGTATCAACATGTACTGCAATTGAGAACACAACCTCTTGCGGAAGCGGAGGATGTAAAGATCCGACTATAACCGTCGTCACTCCGGAAGATGGTGGAACGTTTTACATTGATGTAGTCCCGGCGAAGTTGACTATCCATGCGATAGTTGACGCTCCAAACGGGATTTCAAATATTACGATCTCAACAGGCAAGAGCCATTGGAGTATCCCATTCAACAACGAACTGAAATATGAATTCTATTATGAGTTGCCGTATGCAGGAGATTTCGATAAGTTCGGTATTGTTGTTGTCGATAAGTTAGGTAAAAGCGATCACATCTCACGGAGATTTACTGTAGTTTCCGGGCTTCCCCCTGAGGGAACAATTACAGTATACGGGGATGTTTTTGATATGAACCACACTCCAATATCCGGAGCGACGGTCTCTTTTGAAACGGTTAAAGATGGTGGAACGATTTTTGTCAATACAACTACTGGCGACGACGGGAAGTTTAAAGTAAATGCCATTGGGTTAAGCCAAAAGGTTACTACAGTCAAAGAAGGATATATCCCGAATGTAATGAGTGGTAACTTTAGACCGTATGACAATAACCTGACCATAACGTTAGGAACCCCCAAAGAAACACCCGGATTCGGATTAATTGCAGGACTGCTTGCAGTTTTTGCTGTTATTGTGTATTGTAAGAGGCGATGAACATGTCAAACTCACGCCATAATCAACTACATGGCGTAATAATCGGGCTTATCCTCGTTTTATTCATATGCACATGTATAGTATCCGCGGAAGAGACTGGTAAACTAAGCATCAAACCGTTACCGGTATCTGATAAATTGGTATCTACAAACAGCATCCAGAGCGTATCAGCAAAAGTTCAGGATGATAACGTCGAGTATCTGAACTTAACTACAGAACTCTCTTATTGGAACACGCAATTAAGATGGGGATTAACTCAAAAACAGGTATCGAATATTACGAAAAAACTGGAAACCGGCTTATTGAACGCAAGTCGGAGTACTAATGGTAAATTATACCATATTAAAAATCTGACGGAATTTGATATTACTGTCGGTAAACTGGCAGGATTATCAACATACCAGACAAACACCTTCGTCAAAGAACACCGCAACCAGTTAGAGAAAAGCCGGAATGAGTTTAGCAGACCCTATACCCCAAAGACCACGACGGCTACAAACAGCATTTCATCAAGTTCGATTTTAGCTACAACCTCGAATCTACCGTCTATGCCGAGTTCACAATCTGCACCGTCAGCAGTCGGGCGTGTATTCTACATGTATATCTTCGTAGATTTCACAACACCCAGTCCGTATGGTTCATGGACGCAAGCGGAAATAGACGAAACGTTACGTAGTACTGTCTATGCACAAGAGGTAATTCGGTCTCAAGCTCCTGCAAATGCACAAGTCGTTAATAATGGTGGATGGGCAAGAGTTACCGTTCCCGGAGAGAATCTCGGAACCTTCTACGACCAGACGTGGGGGGTTAATGGGTGGATGGAACAGGCAGCTAAGTTATTCAACTGCGGTAACGCCAACGTCGATAAGAGATATACGGAAGGTCTTGTCAGATACTTAAAGTATACATATGCACCCGGTACCGATTCTGTGATGTTAGTCTATCTGACACACGATAACAAAGGTGCAACCGCCGTCGGAACGGATCAAGGATATGCTGATAAAGTCGTTGTCTCATATTGGGGGAACGGATATAAAGCAGAACCCGGTGTCTACGAACACGAGATTCTACATGCATATGGAGCATTAGACGAATATCAGGGTGGAAACGGAATTGGATGTAATCTGGGACCAAGCGGATTAGCAGTTCTCCCGATGAAATGGTTGTATAAAAACACGAATTATTATACCTGTGGTGATTCGACAGAATATGGTGTAATGTATTATCCTTACTCTACTTTAAGATCACCGGCATGGTTTGAGATAAGCCAATCTACAAAGAACTTCATTGGGTGGGGAGATTACGATAAAGACGGGATAATCGACCCGAAAGATCCCATACCCTGCGGGGCAGACAATATTGGGATATATCGTAACAGAAACGTAGGTGCTGCGTTTTATCTCGACACGAATAAAGACGGTTTCGGGGAGAAAGTCCAACCCGTTCCTTCAAACTGGGTACCGTCAATGGGTGACTGGAATGGAGACGGGCGAACTGAAAACGGGGTTTATAATGCTGGCGTGTGGTTGATAGACTACGACGGTAGCGGGGGATATAATAGTTTAGATAAATACTTTGGTTTCGGGTCTTCGGGATGGGCACCGATTGTTGGTGACTGGAATGGTGACGGTGCAGCCGAAGTTGGATGCTATAAAGATGGTATCTGGTATCTTGACTACGATGATAGTTTTGGATGGAACGTTGGAGATCGAGTATATATCTTTGGGTGTGCCGGATGCATACCAGTATTAGGTGATTGGAACAGAGACGGGAAAACCGAAATCGGTGTATATTACAATGGTGGCTGGTACTTTGACTACGACGGTAACGGAGCGTGGACAGCTAGTGATAAGTTTGCCGCATTTGGCTCTCCCGGTTGGGCACCGGTCGTCGGTGACTGGAATGGCGACAAGATACTCGAAGTCGGTTGTTATAAAGATGGCAGTTGGTATCTAGATTACGACGGTAGTTCTGGATGGACTGCCGGAGATAAATATATAATCTATGGTACTGCAAACGACATTCCACTTATCGGTGACTGGCAAGCAAAAGGTGTCTCGAACATCGGAGTATACAGACCTTCAACTCAAGGAGTGTACTTCGACTACAACAATGATGGAATCGTTGATAAAGGGTACATTTACGGGATTCCCGGAGATATACCCGTTGTTGGGAAATGGTAAAACATCCCAACACATTTATTATTTTAAACACTAATATAAAGTGTTCATGTTATGTCTCTATTATACTTATTGCTCATTTTTGGAGCACTTATTATAATCGGTATAATAGCAGCAGCAGTTATTTTATGGATGTTTGGAAATCAGGAACCGGTGTGATTAAAAGATGGATTTCACAAAGAACAAGGCGTTTATTATATTTACAATACTGTTTATTATTTTCAATGCATTAGATTATTTAACCACAATATACTGTCTGCAGAATGGAGGGTCAGAAGCGAATCCGATTATGGCGTTTGTCACTACCAACCCCCTATTGTTTTTAGTATCAAAGTGTATTGGTGTTGTATTAGTAATTGCGCTCGTAAGTAGTATATTATCAAACACAAAATTTACTACAGATCACCCATTATTTATAAAANCAGCGTTAGGGATTATTTTGTTATTGCCATTATCAGCCTTTATTAACAATGGTTGTTTAATCTTAATGAGTGGTGTATTATCTTGAAACGACAAATGAATTATGCTTTAATCGGGGTTATCCTGTTAGTCGTCGCTATTATTGCGATTACAGCGTTTTTAGGTGTTCAGAAAACAAAAGTGCATATAGACCCCACAAAAGAGATCATCGAGAAGAACATTACCGTTCTGTCGAAAACAAAATCTACCCTGACGACATGGGGTTCGATAACTGATACAGATAATACAACGTATTCAGTACCAGAACAGACCTATCATTATATGAAACTCGGTACAAAATACACAATAACCGTATCAACACTATCTAACGGGTCAGGGCAATGGATTGAAACGTATAAATTCATAAATGAAACTGCGGGATAATATGAGGCAGATGGTTGTTGTTACATGTGGGATTTGCGGGAAGCAAAAATCAATGCGACTTAAAGATTATAATAAACGAAAGAAAGCAAATCCGACCGGATATACCCCTGTTTGTTCTAATCGGTGTAAAGGAATTCACAGGATCGATATAAAGTTTGGGAGGGTGAAAAAAGATGGCAAAGAAAAAATGCACTTGGTGTAATAAAGAGATTACTTCTGAACATGTATCTATAGTATTACGCGATTCTGCGAATAAAGAACATTTATTCCACGAACCATGTGAAAAAGAATTGTGGAAATGGTTTAAAGAACATCTGGATGATCATTTATGACACTATTACAACATTTAACTCCGAAATTTTTAGTAACTCTCTTATTTATTTTACTATTAATGTTACTGTTTCTTGTAGGTTACACAATGTATGTCCAATGGGATATTTTACATCAAGCAGGTGTAATTACATGACAGAGATCAACCCAAAACTTATGTTGGCACTCCTGATTATAATAACGTTAATATTAGCGGCGATGGTTGCATACTATCTCGTGTTAGGGGTGAACGCATTATCATGAACATTGACGGAGAATCATTACTTGCATATTGTGAAGCATGGTGGAAAGATTATAGACCGTGTGCTTGGGGAGAAAAAGAACATCTTGAAAACCCGGATGTCAATATGCCAGATGAAAATGCAAGGATACTTGCGAGATATATTGCTGATTTAATTAAACGTCGGAATGGTGAGAAGAATGGCAGACGAACTTCGTAAAGTAACCCCGCAATTTGATTTGCGATGTTGTTATAACTGCAAATATTATTTCGCTGATTATGACGACTATAATTTTTGTGAATATGATGGTGTAAAACCGGGAGAACGCCGGGAAGATGTATCACCAATATGCATATGCACACAGTTTGAATTGGATACATCTTAGGTTACCGGTGGTAGGTTGATCGAGTTACTCCCCTCAAAACAGAAAGTTATCTTGTTTGGTGCGGATATCTCATATATCTTATCGCAGATAGAACAACAAGGCGGGAATCAATTGTATGTCGAGTTAGTTAAAACTCGTGTAAAAGAAATCCTGATTAGAAACGATTTATTAAAAGTAATACCCCCTAATATAATCCCGCCAAAACAAAAGGTTATTTTTCTTGGAGATGATGTTAACTTTCTTATAATAAAAATTGAAATGCAGGGCGGCAACCGACACTTCGTTCACACAATCAATAAACGAATTGACGAAGTTATGAAAAGGCAAGAGATGGATTAATCAGAAAACACGAGGCGAAAAGGAATGAATGACAACACATCAGTCTTGGATTTATTCAGGTCAAAGCAAAATGCGGCAAATGATCCGATACCGGTTCACAAAGACGAACCCTATAAACCAGACGAACCAGAAGAACAAGGTCTGAAAATAACTATAATTATATCAGGGAAAGAAGGTGTCCCTCAAATATTTGAGCATGTAGAAGAGTATGAATGTAGGTCAAAGTTTTTTGTAATTATACAGAAAACCCGAAAGACCCTCATCAGGAACAAGAGTATCTCTAATATAACTGTGGAGTGGTCAGAAGATGAAGAGGACAACGAAATCTGATACTATACTCAAGTCCGGCTATGGGCTTAAACACATCAAAAACAATGTAATATTAGGAGTAAGCGTACGGGAGACAGATGCAGAGTGCAGTGTTGGCGAGACATATACTTTATCAACATACTCAGAACCGATGTGGATTGTTAAAGACAAACTAACTGCATCATACGTACGAAAATTTAGTACTCCGTGGTATAACGCCGATTACGAGACACCCATTAATCCATTTAAACCGGAAGAGTTGACTGTTGTTAAGATTGAAATTAAAGCCACGTTAGAGGATCCTGATTATGTCCCAACGTTTGAAGAATATATGAACTTGCGGTATAATACCCCCGGTGTAAGGTACTATGATCCGGAACACGTTAAATGCGTTTTAGATCAGTGTAAACAGTTCAACAGACCGGGTTCGTATTCAATCTACGATCTGAAAATATTATATGATGATAACAAGCAGTTGAAAGAAGAGGCGAATTAAAATGACACCCCCAATACCCCCATTTATAAAATATAATGGGTGTATAAATTGTCCAGTATGTAAGGAAAACAAAAAAAGGCACGGTACAGATTACGGGAGTTTCGATCACGAACTTATGGCATCGTGTGTAATCGAAGGGTGTGAAATGTGGGGGCATTCACTAGTAACCCCATTTATCACACCATCAGAGATTCGCAGACTGGCAAATGCCTGCAATGACGAGACAAAAGCAAAAGCGGAACGCATAGCATCAACACTGGAAAAAGAACTGGAGATTGCAGCGTGGGTGAAATAAACATGTCGCAGAAAATTGGAAAAATATTATGTCCCTATAAAGAAGACCACAGTGAAACGGCTGCTTCTGGGTTTCAAGGCAACCGGTGCAACCATAATAAAGCGAAATACGGGCATTGTTATACCGCAAGGTCTCTTATGAAATGCCCAGAATTACATGGTGGTGATCAGGTATGAATCAGTATAGATGTGAAACGTGCAGTCATTACTTAAAAAATGCCATTGCTTGTAACAAGATTAAAGAACGGTTAATTTGTGGCGCAGACGAGTGGATAGAGAAAGTTGGTTGTGCCAGTCACAGCGACTTCCAGAACCAGAGGGAGAAGATTCTGGATGAACTGGAATCAAAACGAAAGGAATACGAAAACCACCTGAACGCATCAACCTCTTGTTTTAACGAGTATGATCGGGGATTAATAGAAGGTAAGGGGTGTTTCTGTATTATTCTTAAAGAATGGATAAAAGAACTCCGGGGTGAGCAGTAGATGGGTAACAAAAGATTTGAAGAACTAAAATCACACATGAAACAACCACTAATTACAGATGGAACCCAATGTGAACTTATTAAACAGAATTACCGCCCATTTATTCTCGGTGGAGAGGTTACCCCCACAATTCAATGTCCGAATAAAGCAACGGTGAAAATTATTTCCCATGCAGAACATGAAAAGGATAATCCCTCAATGTTTCTTTGTGATGGGTGTAGTAAATTATTCAAACAAGATAATGCCGAATATTTATCGGATTACGAGATAATAGAACTCCGGGGTGAGCAGTAGATGAACCAGTATAGATGTGAAACGTGCCTTTATGATCCTTGTGAAGTAGGTTTTGATGGATGCCCGGTCTGGTCGAAATTTCCATATGATGACGAGGAGAGAGGATATAAAATTTCCTTACTTGGTCAAATACG
>JGI20214J51088_10001129_pt1 | contig 18165 bp, 12 predicted proteins | sample WetSurMetagenome_FD_51088 | JGI IMG/M metagenome (IMG submission 51088) | reverse complement strand
GTAGCACTTGCTTCATACTGCGAAGGTACATCATCAATCAAAGGCGTTACCAGGCTCCTTCATAAGGAGAGTAACCGTGCTGAAACACTCAAGGAGGAATTTCACAAATTGAATATTAAAGTTGAAATTTCCGGTGATGTTATGTCAGTAACAGGTGGTCAGCCAGTAGGAGCAAGAGTGGAATCGCATGATGATCATCGTATCGCAATGGCTGTTGCAGTAACAGCTTTGGGCGCCTCAGGAAAAGTATCAATCAGGGATTCTCAGTGTGTGGCTAAATCATACCCCGGTTTCTTTGATGACCTGAGACATCTCGGGGCAAAAGTTCTTGAATAATCATCAAATTTGCTGATTATTAACCAATTTAATGGTAAAATGCACTTTTTAATTGAAATTTTTAAAAATAAACCGAGAATTGAATAGTATTTTAATTTTTTGATTATTTTTGTCCTGATGAAAACAAAACTTTTTTATATATGGTCGTGGCGCAGCTTATCCGATTCAGCTGTGAAACAAGCCATTATATAATCAGTAAAAGATATTTTTTATAGAGGCACACTGTTCACAGTGTGCTTTTTTATTTTAAAAAAATTGAAACCTTAATATTTAAAACTATGGAGAAGATCAGAAAAATTATCTTAAGTGAAAGTGAAATGCCAAGGCAATGGTATAACATCATACCTGATATGCCAAATAAACCTTTGCCTCCTCTGCATCCTGTGACCAGGCAGCCTGTAGGACCTGCCGACTTGGGACCAATTTTCCCTATGGAACTGATTAAACAGGAGGTATCGGCAGAAAGATATATCGATATACCAGATGAAGTCCTGGATCTATACAGAACTTACAGGCCCGCTCCAATGTTCAGGGCTCTAAATCTTGAAAAGGCTCTCGGAACAAAAAGCAAAATCTATTATAAATATGAAGGTGGTAATTATTCAGGCTCACATAAAGCCAATACCGCTATTCCTCAGGCATATTACAACAAAAAAGAAGGTGTAAGAAGAATAACTACTGAAACCGGTGCAGGCCAATGGGGAAGTGCTATGAGCTTCGCCTGTAACTATTTTGGACTCGAACTGCTGGTTTTTATGGTAAAGGTAAGNTATAATCAAAAACCCGGACGAAAGCTTTTAATGAATACTTACAATGCTAAAGTTGTTGCGTCTCCAAGTACTATGACTGAATTCGGAAGGAAAGTCCTTGAATTAGATCCTGATTCACCCGGAAGTCTTGGTATTGCAATATCCGAAGCTATGGAAGTAGCGGTGCAGGATGCTTATACAAAATATTCACTTGGCAGCGTGCTTAACCACGTGATTCTTCACCAGACGATAATAGGAGAAGAAGCCCTGATACAGATGGAAAAAGCAGGCGATTATCCCGATGTTGTTATCGGCTGTTTTGGCGGTGGATCTAATTTTTCAGGAATCGCATTCCCATTTCTTCACGAAAACCTTCAGCACGGTAAGAAGACAAGATTCGTTGCAGTTGAACCGGCATCATGCCCAAAACTCACAAAAGGTAAGTTCATGTACGACTTTGGCGACTCTGCAGGTATGACCCCGCTACTTCCGATGTATACCCTGGGTCATAACTATATACCAGAAAAGATACATGCGGGTGGTCTGCGCTACCATGGAGCAGGTGTTCTGGTCAGCCAGCTGCTTAAAGACGGACTCATTGAGGCGAAAGCCAAAATGCAGAGGGAATGTTTCGAGTCGGGTGTGCTTTTTGCCCGTACAGAAGGCATCCTTCCTGCACCAGAATCAACATATGCAATAGCAGGTGCTCTCGACGAGGCCAGAAAAGCTGATATCGAAGGGGTGTCAAAAACCATTCTCTTCAACCTCAGCGGACATGGACATTTTGATATCTCTGCTTATGAGAAGTATTTTGAGAATAATCTTCCCGATCATGAATTAAGCAAGGCAGAGGTTGATGATGCAATAAGCAAAATCAGTTTCCCGGCGTAAATAATTATGCTACTTTGGTTAAGTTTCTTGTAAAATTCTTAACCATTCCAGTGAGGCTATTTAAAAGTCCTTCGTGTACCTTAGTGAATTCCTTTGAGTACCTTTGTGGTAAAATATAAAGCATTGAACCACAAAGGATCACTAAGGAAAACACTAAGTAACACAAAGGTAAAAACCAGTTAATGTTTTGTCAGACTGATCAGGTATTATCAAAAATCTGAATAAGAAGTTGGATGCAGAAGGTATGAATGCAGTTTTGACACGGTATTCTTATACTCTTCCATTCCGGAAAGCTTCTTCCATCCATCAGTTGACCCGAAGGCTTTCCAATGCTCATCATGCGATTTCATATCAGAATATGAGGTCATGTACATAAGACGGGGTTTCTCGCTTCCTAACAGAACCTGGGCATAGAACACCGCATTTGCTCCGATACTTTCAAAGATCCCTATCTCACCACCTTCATTGAACATCTGAATTTTCTTTGTTGCCTTTGCCTCGGTTGCGCTCTCATAACTCCTTAACTCATAAATTCTTTCTTCCCGGCTTGTACTGAAATTCGGAACCCTGAATGCCGGCATCTTCGTGAAAGCCTTCATGAAAACACTTTCATAGCGTTTAAATGGCGGGTTATCATAAGGTGCATCAAGAAATGTTTTTCCTGCCTCCAGGTAAACTTTATCTTTTTCCAGCTTATCATTAATCTGAAAATATTGTTCTGCAGTCTTAAATGGAGTAAAAACATATACCAGCTTCCCAAATGTGGTATCTGCTTCCACCGGTTTAAAAACACCGACAACCGGAACTCCCGCACGATGAAGAGCAGGAATATAGGCATCCTTAAGGTAAGTGTCAACTATGCCTTCCTGAGATTTATCTGCAATCCTGTATACTTTCAGTTCATAGTATTGCTGCTTCGGCTGGGCAGTAATAAGAGCATTGAAAGACATAAAAAGGATAACACAGAGACCAGTCAGTACGCTAAATGATCTTGATTTTTTCATAGTTAAAATATTTATTTATAACACATTATACTGCAATTAGTATTCTTTTGAAAATTTCTTATAGATTTTCCCGGCTTCTTCAGGAGTTAATTCCGAACCCGATTTGACATAAAACCGGTGATACAGGGTTACTGATTTGCCCTTCTCAATTTTCAGGCTCATCTTCTCCTTTTTAGGATCATAAGAATTCTGTCCTAAGTTATTTATTGAAAAAAGTCCATAACCACGGGCATGAGCATAGGCAGGATATCCGGGGTTTTTAGGATTGTCAAAAAGTGCTATCGAAACAGGAACGGCATTACTGGTCCCTGAAAGGATCACCCAGTTATTTCTGGTTCCCCATACTGCGTCACCTTTCAATCCACTGCTGGAAGTATACATTCCTGTAACTCCTGTATTATCTACAGCTTCGACTTTAGTCGGATTTCCCTTGTCATCAGTGAAAATAAGCGGCTCATTTGAAGGCATTTCAAATGCCCTGTCAACTCTTATTGCAAACAAACCCTCCTTGCTGTCACCGAATATCACTGGCCCGTTTACAGCAGTCAATGTTGATATATGATCTATTGTCCTGGAATTTTTATCACCTGTAAAAAAATATTGTGCATCTTCAGATAAAAGAACATTACCCTTGTTATCCTCCCAGTTAAGAAAGACCTCCAGTATCCCTCTTTTGCCTCCTGATATCACATTTGTTTTCTGATGAACTATATGGCCGTATTCACTCTTTTTTTCAGAAGGTATGGCTGATGAATTGTTCCAGAAATCGAGCCCATTTACATTTCCATGATTAAACCAGATGCCTATATGGTGCGGATGATCAACCCTCTCCCCTTTTCTTGGAGCGATAGGAAATCCCCTTGTTAATACAATCCCCCCGGGAGCATAAACAGGAAAAAGGAACGGTTTTTCTATATTGTCTGGATACTGGTATGAAGTAAAGAGTGATCCGTTTATATAGACATCTATTCTGTGCTTTTCATCAACATTAATAAGCCTTACCCCTTTTCTTTCGATTGACTGCCCGCTAAGGTTCATTGAAGTAAACATTAACAATAAAATAATAAAATAGCATGATCCTGATCTGATCAGGTCATTCATCCCAAAATTCCTTATTGAAGTCTTCATTACCGGAAATATTTATCAATACCTGAAAACTTTCCCTCCTGCAATAACTTCCTGTTTTGCTTCATCAAATGTTGTCTTTTCTCCTGTTCTGAGAGCGGCAGTACACATAATGGTTGCTATTGAATGATTATAGCCGGCCATTATATCCGCATTGGGTTTTTTACGATCGCGGACACATTCCATCCAGTTTCTCATATGCGCATTGGTCATCGGATCAGAACCGGTATTGGCTGAAGTTTCAACTTTAAACCCGGGCAGATCCATTGGTTCCAGAAGATTAGGTTTCATATTCATATCTCTTGCATCCCCGGCATTTAAGCCTCCGTCGGAACTGATCTTATTGGTATCGAGATTAAGAGAACCTGCATTTGAAAAATAAATCTCTTTTGTACCGCCTGCAGAATTTGTGAATCTCGATGTATAGACGACCTGAAAACCTGATTCAGCATCACCATAGTCCATAACTGCTGTCATTGTATCAAAATTTGTACGTCCGTCTTTCCACAGGTAAATACCTCCGTTAGCAGCTACGCTCCTCGGATGACTGAGGCCGGTAAACCAATGTACTGTATCGATCTGGTGAGCCATCCATTGACCAGGAATACCTGATGAATATGGCCAGAACAGCCTGAATTCAAGATATTTCCTGGGATCCCAGGCTGCCGGTTCCCGGTTCATCTGAAAACGTTTCCAGTCGGTGTCACTCTCTTTTATAACAGAGGTTAGCTGAGGCCTTCTCCATCTTCCGGGCTGATTAACATTCCACGACATCTCAACCATCACTATCTTTCCAAATTTCCCCGATCTGATATAATCATTCGCAGCTATATAATTCGGAGTGCTTCTACGCTGAGATCCAATCTGAACAATTTTTTTCGTTTCCTGCACTGCTTTCAGAGCTTCCCTGGCATCTGCCATAGTTTCTGCAAATGGTTTCTCACAATATGCATCCTGCCCAGCCCGCACAGCCTCGGCAAGAACCAGTGCATGCTGAAAATCAGCCGTACTGATAATTACTGCATCTGTATCTTTTCCGCTGTAAAGCTCATCATTATTACGGGCTTTTCTGATCCCTATGCCATGGCTCCTGAAAAATGTTTCAGCCTCATCGCGGCGTCTGTTCCAAAGGTCGGATACAGCTACGATCTCGAAGTTATGTTCTTTCGACATACTTAGAAATGCCGGTGCTAGTGACGTCCTGAACCTGTCAGAAAATCCCACTATTCCGACTCTTACTCTGTCATTTGAACCGATGATCCGTGAATAACTTTTTGCGCTGAGAGTAATTCCGGCTGCTCCCATTGCGGACTTTTGAATAAATTCTCTGCGTGTTGACATATGATATAGTTTAAGGTATAACTTCTTCCGATCCGTTAACGTACACAATTAATCTGAAAGTTTCAATTTATTTAATTATTTTAACCTTTCTTAACAAAATCACCCGGCACAATTTCCCGTTTCACAGAAATATGATTTGCAATAACAAATATCATCAATCTATTCAATAATATTTCCAATTTATTTCTAATTTGTCTCCATAATATTTGAGTTTTACCGATTAAACAAAATTGATCCTATTTTTAAAATTTATCCGATGGAATGAAAAGGGTTCTTGTAGATATGGATGGAGTCCTTGCTGATGTTTATACCCGTTTCTTTGAACTCTATGAAGAAGAAACAGGCATGAAGAAAACCATGAATGAGGTTATCGGATTAAAAGAAGGAGAAGCTTTTCCTCAGGTTATCAGATGGGTTGAGACTCCCGGATTTTTCAGATCACTGCCTGTTATGGAGGACAGTCAGCGAGTCTTAGAGCTGCTCAATAATAAATATGATATAGTTGTAGTTTCAATGGCAACCGAATTTCCGGTTAGTCTCACCGACAAACAGTTATGGCTAAAAGAAAATTACCCCTTTATCAGCTGGAAACAGGTAGTGCTATGCGGAAATAAGAGTCTGATAAAAGCCGACATAATGATTGATGATCATTTCAAGAACCTTGATTATTTTGAAGGTGAAACTATTATGTATATTCAACCGCATAATATAGACAGTTCCGGTCATAAACATAAGAAAGTGTTTTCATGGAATGACATTGAAAAACTCCTGCTTTAAAATCCTATGAGCTATATAATAACTGAAAACCTATACAACTGTAATAAAATAAAACTCTAATACTGACCTAAAACTGATTTTATGACACAGGAAAACAAACCCGCAACAAAACGAATATATTCTCTTGATGCCCTGAGAGGATTTGATATGTTCTGGATTATGGGAGGAGAAGGCATCTTTGCCGGTCTAGCAAGCCTTACCGGCTGGCCGCTTTTCAAATGGTGGGCAGAGCAGTGTGAACATGTTCCATGGCATGGATTTCATTTTTATGATATGATATTCCCCTTGTTTCTTTTTATTGCCGGAATATCTTTCCCCTTTTCGATGGTAAAACGCGCTGCAATGAATGAAAGCAGATCTTCAATATACAAGCATGTAATCAGCCGCGGACTTTTACTGGTTCTGCTGGGAATCATCTACAATAATGGAATAAACTTCGATTTTGCACACCTGAGATATGGGAGCGTGTTGGGAAGAATCGGTTTAGCCTGGATGTTTGCCGCTCTTATCTTTATGAATACAAAACTCAGTTACAGAATAGTCTGGTTCAGTGTTATTCTTCTTGGATACTGGATATTAATGCTGCTTTTTCCTGCTCATGACCTTGGGTCGACAGATATCTTTTCAAGGGAGGGAAACCTGGCAAGCCATATAGATCGTCTGCTGATGCCTGGAAGACTGTACCTCGGCAACCATGATCCTGAAGGATTATTCAGCACACTGCCTGCAATCGGAACCGCATTACTTGGTATGTTTACCGGTGAATTCCTGCAATCAAAGTTCCTTTCCGATAAGCCTTACAGGAAAGTCTTGTTCATGATTGGGGCAGCTGTTACACTTATGATTGTCGGACAGGTGTGGAATATAGTTTTCCCGATTAATAAAAACCTGTGGACCAGCTCGTTTGTATGTTTCGTCGGAGGTCTTTCACTCCTGCTCTTTTCAGTATTCTACCTTATAATTGATGTCATGGAGTATAAAAAATGGGCATTTGTATTTGTTGTAATAGGAATGAACCCAATTACCATTTATCTGACAGGAAGGATAGTTAACTTCAGAGCGGCAACAAAATTCTTCTTCGGGGGACTGGAAACTCTTATGCCTGCAACATGGACTCCGTTAATTGAAGGATTAGGTATAACCACTATTGCATGGGTATTCCTCTACATCCTCTACAGAAAAAAAATATTCTTAAAAATCTGACAATCAGACAATCTCAGAAACATGGTCCGATAGCAAATAATAATATGATATTTCAAAAATATTCGATCACTTGAATTAATGAATCAAGATATTAAATCTATGAAATCGATAGCCAGAATCCTGATTGCCGGATTAATTCTGACATGTTCCGTAAACCTGTCCGGCCAGGGATTCAGCGTATATCTGCACACCGACCGCCATAGCTATTTTGCAGGTGATACAGTTTGCTTCCGTACCTACGTTCTGAAAGATACCAACAGCAGCTCTACTGATGCAAATGACACCCTGTATCTTAAAATTCTTGATCAGTTCGGACTTGAGGTGGCGTCGAAGTCATATGTTCATGAAAATATAATCTCTGGGAAATTAATCCTTCCTGATAACCTGAGCGAGGGAAATTATATGCTTGTTGCATACATGCGGCAGATGAAAAACGAAGCGCCCGACAGGATTTTCTCAAGAATACTTGAAATAAGAAAAGTCAGCGACAATTACCTGTCAACAGAACTATCTCTTTCCGATACTATTTATCAGCCTGGAGCGACACTAAAAGCCCAGGTAAGATTTTCAGGGAAAGACAACATTCCTGTTCCGGCAAGCTTTTCATACCAGTTAGGCGGAAGAAATGAGGAGATTCTGAGCGGAAACGGGAAGGCCAATAGTGACGGAATAGCGACTCTTAAAATACAACTGCCGAAATTTGATGCGAAAGAGACTCTGGAACTTGCTGTAGATCCAACTTATAAGGGAACAAAACACAGCACAGGCGTTATCATTCCAACCAGATTCAATATAAGCGATTTTAACACTGACAGGATAAATTATGATTATTCTCCTGAAACAAAACATCTGAATATACAGATCAATCCCGGAAATCTGCAGCCTGGAAGGAATGAGAAAGGATCATTCGAAATCTCAGTCATGGATGAGAACGGAAATCCAATCACCGCCAGCCTTTCTGTTTCTGTTGCAGGTATAGAACCACATCAGCTGAATTCCGAAAGTGATAATCTTTTTGGATTTATTCATAAGGAGCCAAATCTCCAACAGCCTGGGGCAGTCACCGATTTAAAAATATACTTTGCCCAATATCTGAACCAGAAAACCCAGAAACCAGGATCGATTTATATAATTCAGGAGAAGAATAATCCAAAAAAAATTCACAAAAAAGTACCTGTTGCCAATAGGAATAATCCCGGAAGCAATACTCTTTTCTGGAGTCCTGAAATTATAACAGACAACGAAGGTAAAGCGACTATAAGCTTCTCAAATTCAGTGAAAGCATCAGAAGTACTTATTTCAGTCGACGGAATAGCTGCAAACGGCATGGCCGGAAGTGCCTCTTACAGATTTATCGTAAAATAAAGTACAAAATGCTTAAAAAGCATAATGCATTTTTTTAACCACGGAGTTGTACAGAGTTAACATGGAGTTGCACGGAGTCTGATCTGTCCCAGAGTCTCTAAGTTCTTCCTCACACCTCACACCTCACACCTTATTCCTCGCTCCTCCGGGCCCGGTGCTAATCATTAATAGCCTGATAGACCATGGCCTTGAACTTATTCTGAAGTTCCGGATGGGTAAGCGGACTTGCCTGCATGAAAAGAAGGCCTACAATGTGCTCCCTGGGATCAGCCCAGTAGGTAGTTGCAAAATAGCCTCCCCAGGCAAATGATCCCTCTGAAATGCCCATAACAGACTGTCCCTTTGCCGTAGTTACCTGGAAACCAAGACCAAATTTATCATACCCCAGGTTAAGATCTCCGATCTGGTTTGAGGTCATTAATTCTACAGTGTGCCTGGCAAGTATCCTTTTGCCGTTGTATTCTCCCTTGTTCAGCATCATCTGAAGGAAAACAGCATAGTCTTTGATTGTTGAACTGAGTCCTGCTCCGCCGGAATAGTATGTCCCCTGAGCGAGAGGATAGTTGGGAAAATCAGTTGACATATTAATAAGGTGGTTATTTTTGTCAACCGAAGTGACTTTAACCAGCCTGCCTGCCTTTGATTTTGGAAGGTAGAAATAGGTGTCGGTCATTCCCAGCGGTTCAAATATATGCGTACGGAAGTAATGATCAAGACTTTCTCCTGACAGCACTTCAACCAGATAACCCAGAACATCGACGTTAAGTCCGTAAGTGAATTTTTCTCCCGGCTGGTGTACGAGAGGAAGTTTGCCAAGTTTTCTCATCTTATCGCCAAGCATGATCCTGCTGCTTTCGAAACCGGTTGGTACACCTGCTTTTGCATAAATAGCTCTCATATTATCTGATCCGATACCTGCATAATCAATACCGGAAGTATGAGTCAGAAGATCCCTGACTGTAATTTCCCTATTGGCATTAACAGTTGTATAGCTGGAGTCCTTTTCATTGAATTTATCGAGAACAGTCGGATGCGCAAATTCAGGAATATACTTTGATATAGGATCATCCAGCAAAAATCTACCCTCCTCAAATAACATCATAACCGCTACACTGGTAATGGCCTTTGTCTGTGAAGCAATCCTGAAAATATCGTCTTTATGCATAATAGATTTTGACTCCACATCGCTATAGCCAAAAGCCTTATCATAAACAATCTTTCCATCACGGGCAATAAAACCTACAGCTCCGGCTATCCAGCCACTGTCGATACCCTGCTGAATCATTTTATCAATTCGTGCCAGCCTGGAATCAGACATACCTGCAGATGCCGGTGATGAATCTTTCAGCTCAGAACTTTGAGCAAAGGAGCTAGCCGTGAAGAAGATAAAAATAACAACCTGAAAGATGAATTTCTTTTTCATACCATTAAAATATTTTAAAGTTTTTGAATCGAAGTATTTGAACCCGGAATATACAGATTGTGCCCTTCATATCATTTTATATGACTGAGAAGGAGGTCAGTCAGGTTTTCTGCTGCCTTCCTGTTATCAAAACTTTCAGGAAGACGGTCATGATCGATGTACTCATTATAAATCCAGGGATCACCTATTGCAAACACATATCCCTTTCCATAGTTGTTTTCAGCAATTAAAACCTTGCCATTCTCCGTCAGTACAGACCTGGCTTTACCAGTCAGCCTGATATCTGATACATCTTTAATATAGATTTTCTTAACTCCTTTAAATAACGGATGATCAGGCAGATTCACCGAAGCTCCCATTTCAAAATTTATCCCGGTAACAGGATGCAGTGTCACATGGTTAAATGACATGCCAAATTCCGACATCAGCCTGTTGAGGTGGGTAAACTCACAGTTGGGTGCGTCATTCGCAAGAACTGCCAGCACTCCTCCGTCGAATACCCACTTTTTTATAGATTCAACATCGTCCTTATTAATATAATTAGGTATGGGTGACTCGGTTGTGGTATCCGGATCTACTATAATATAAATATTGATCTTTTTTAAAACCGATGCCTCAGGTTTCCCGATAGTAGTAATTTCAGCTCCCTTTGATCTGAAAATATCTCCCCACCTCGAGTAACCACCGTTCTCTGTGTCGGTCCACAGGTAGTGAAATGGTTTTCCTGTCTTTGAATTGATCTCATGATTAAACCAGTTATCAAGACCAACAAGCGTTTGAGAGAAGGAATTAACCGGAGAAAATGCAATAAGAATAACCGTCACATAAAAGCCAAAAACAAAGATTATCTTTTCTTTTTTCATTGCCTTCAGGTTTATAATAACCAAAAATATAAAACATAATGATGATACAATCATATTATAAAACATAATCGCAGGCTTATTCAAATAATTATCTTTGAGATACCTCTTACAACAATATATTTATATGAATAATATTTTCTGCAAAATATCACTTACACTGGCATTCGCTATTTTATCAATCTGTGCACGGTCGCAGGACCTGAATCACTCCTTCAGGCCGGGACAGGTTTGGCCCGATAATACCGGCAGGCATATTAACGCGCATGGCGGTGGAATAATTTATTATAATGATACATATTATTGGTTCGGGGAATTCAGGTTACCCCGGTATGAAAAGGACAAAACCCGTTATGGAGTGAGCTGCTATTCATCTAAAGATTTACTGAACTGGAAAAATGAAGGACTTGCCCTGAAGGTTATCACTGATTCTGCCAGTCTTCTGAATCCCGGTTGTGTGATCGAACGGCCAAAAGTAATTTTCAACAAAAAGACCGGGAAATATGTAATGTGGTTTCATCATGAACTTAAGGGTCAGGGTTACAAGGCAGCCCTGACAGGAGTTGCTGTAAGTGAGAATATTACAGGTCCTTACAGTTATATAAGAAGTATAAGGCCAAATGCCGGTGCCTGGCCTCAGGACTTCCCGGAGGAGAATAAAAAATCTATGGCTGACGGAAAGGAGCTGAAAAACGGCTCCGTAGAATGGAAACAAGCTGTCGTAGAAGGGCTATATGTGAGACGTGACTTTGATGGCGGACAGATGGCACGCGATATGACCCTGTTTGTCGATAACGATGGAAAAGCTTACCATATTCATGCATCGGAAGAAAACATGACACTCCATTTTTCAGAGCTTACAGATGATTACCTTGATTTTACAGGAAAATATTATCGTGTTCTCCCGGGTGAATCAAATGAAGCTCCCGCACTCTTTTTCTCCAAAGGCAAATATTTCATGTTTACCTCAGGAACCACAGGATGGAAACCCAATGCTGCAAGGCTTTCTGTTGCTAAAAAAATCTCAGGTGAGTGGAAATCTGTCGGTAACCCATGCAGAGGAACTGATGATGAAAATAAAATAACATTCGGCTCACAGAGTACACAGATATTGCCGGTGGAAGGCAAAAAAAATGTGTTCATTTACATGGGTGACAGATGGATAGAGGATAACCTGGCCGACAGCAGACATATCTGGCTGCCTGTGGAATGGGAAAAAGGATTTCCTGTTATTAAATGGTATCCCAACTGGTCGCTGAATAAAATTAAATAAGATTGCCATCAACAAACCGGTATCGACCTACCTGACGAATCTATTTGAATAATTTATTACCTTTCAATTTATAAACCAGATTTCAACCTGAAATTACTCTAACTATGAAATCAACCTCAATCACCTTAAAATTAACCGCTTTAGCATTTTCAATCCTATTCATTTTTTTCTGTTCCTGTAAAAAGACAGCATTACCCGGAGTAAAAGTACCTGACTTTCCGGCTCTGTCAGCCAGTTTTATGGATCCTCCAGGTGAATACACTACCGCTCCTTTTTATGTCTGGGATGCGGAGATCACCAAAGAAGAAATTGATAAACACCTTGTCAGTTTCAGGAATGCCGGATCCTTACAGGTCATTATTCATCCGAGGCCCGGACTCATAACAGAATACCTGTCTGATAACTGGTTTGAATTATTCAGATACGCAGTCGATAAGGGGAAAGAGCTTGGAATGAAGATCTGGATCTATGATGAAAACTCTTATCCAAGCGGTTTCGGGGGAGGCCACGTTCCTTTTGAAATGCCGGAATCCTATAACCAGGGGCAGGGACTTGAAATGTTAAAAGCTGAAACATTCCCTGGAAATACAGATAAAATTTTTATATGTCTGAAAGAAGAGAACGGATCATTTCAGGATATAACCTCCTCCCTGCCCGATGAAAAAGGTAAAAAAGGGAAATATTACCTTTTTACAAAAACCTATAACAAAAAATCTGACTGGTACGGCGGCTTTTCATATGTTGATCTGCTATACAAAGGTGTTACACAAAAGTTCATTGATGTAACGATGAAAGGTTATGAAAAAAGTGTTGGGTCTGAATTCGGAAAAACTGTCCAAGGCACCTTTACCGATGAGCCGCAGATTGAATCACCAGGCGGAATTAGATGGACGCCTGATCTGTTTGATGTTTTTAAAGAGCAATGGCATTATGATCTAAGGACTGTATTACCTTCACTATTTGAGGAAACAGGTGATTGGAAAAGAGTAAGGCATAACTATACCCAGACTCTGCTTAATCTTTTTATAGAGAGATGGTCCAGGCCCTGGAATGCATACTGTGAATCAAAGGGGTTGAAGTTTACAGGTCATTACTGGGAACACGAATGGCCGAACATGCGTTTTGGCGGAGATAACATGGCTATGTATGCCTGGCACCAGGTACCCGCTATCGATATGCTGTTCAACCAGTGGGATGATTCCACATCCCAGGCACAGTTCGGAAATGTGAGATCAGTGAAAGAGCTCGCCAGTGTCGCCAACCAGGCAGGAAGAGAGAGAAAACTGAGTGAGACCTATGGCGGATCAGGATGGGATCTGACATTCACCGATATGAAACGCAATGGCGATTGGGAATATGCGCTTGGAGTAAACCTTATGAACCAGCATCTTACATATTTCAGTATGGCTGGTGCAAGGAAATATGACTACCCTCCCACCTTCGACTATCATGAACCCTGGTGGGATAATTACAAATACCTGAATACTCATTATGCACGTCTCTCACTTGCCCTCTCATCAGGCAAACAGAAAAACGATATTCTGATACTTGAACCTACAACATCATGCTGGTTATATGAATCATATATTCAAAAGGATAAAAAATCATCTGAAATTGGCCAGAACTTCCAGACTTTCATAACCAAACTGGAAAAGAGTCATGTGGAATACGACCTCGGCTCAGAACAGATCTTAAAGGACATGGGAAGCGTTTCAGGGGATAAGTTTATCGTAGGGCATTCTTCCTATTCAAGGGTTGTCATTCCTCCTCTGACAGAGAACCTCGATCAGAGCACCTTCAGTCTCCTCGAAAAATTTGTTTCTGACGGAGGAATGCTTATTGCCTTCTCTCGTCCGACTCTTATTGACGGATCGGTAAGTGAACAGCTTAGCCAATTCTTCGATAAGAATTCCAGTAAGATCATTATGGAAAAGGAACTTAGCACGGATTTATTACCCAAATACTTCTTCAACATCGATCTGAGATTTGAATCTGTCACTGGCGGTGCTTTATATCATCACCGGAGAATGCTGGCAGACGGGGAACTCCTCTTCCTTGTGAATTCCAGTCTTAAGGAGCCGCTCAGCGGATCGCTGACAGCCAATGGTAAAGATGCCCTGGAAATGAATACACTGACCGGTGAGATTTCGGGATATCCGATTGTTCAGAAAGGCAGCGAAGTCTCATTAAATTATTCCATCCCTCCTGCCGGAAGTTTGCTGTTATTTATTCCATCAGGAAAAATACCCGGTTATAAAGCAATTGCAAAACCGGATAAATTCATTGCTGTCCAGCCGGTCAATCACGGAACAGTGACAAGAGATCAGGACAATGTATTAACAATTGATTTCTGCGATCTGGAAGTTGGGAACAACACAGTTAAAGATCTCAACACATATTATGCCTCTGATAAAGTATTCAGATACTACGGATTCAAAAACGGCAATCCATGGAACACTTCTGTGCAGTTCAAAAAGAATATTGTTGAGCGTGATACTTTTGGTATTAAGACAGGGTTCACTGCGACCTATCATTTCAAAATAGGCGGGAAATTTGATGTTACAACTCTCAAAGCTGTGGTTGAAAGAACTAATCTTTGGAGCGTCTCGGTGAATGGGAATGAAGTTAAACCTGATCCCGGAAAGTGGTGGCTCGACAGATCTTTTGGAGTTTACAATATAGGTTCACTTGTAAAGAACGGTGATAACACTATTGCCCTTAAGGCTTCTCCGATGAGTATCCATGCTGAAATAGAACCGGTGTATCTCCTGGGAAATTTCTCACTTAAAACAGCTGAAAAAGGCTGGGCCGTCGAAGCTCCGGTACAGGTGTTTTCTACAGGCAGCTGGAAGGAAATGGGTCAGCCATTCTATTCATGGGGTTTCACCTATAAAGAAGAATTCAACATAGAAAATAACGAAGGTATATGGGAAGTGGCTCTTGGAAAATGGAACGGGACCGTGGCGGAAGTGAAAGTAAACGGACAAAAAGCAAACCCAATTGCTTTTCCTCCCTATACAACTGATATAACAGCATTGATTAAACCCGGAAGTAACATTGTTGAGGTAAGCGTAATAGGAAGCCTTAAGAATCTGTTAGGGCCACATCACAATAAGCCTGTCAGCGGATTTGTATCACCATGGATCTGGCGAGATGTCAGGAGCTATCCTTCCGGTAAAGAATACCAAATGTCAGATTATGGCTTGTATGAAGATTTTACACTCGTTCATGGAACTCTTTAAAAATCGAATGTATTATAGTTGATCCCACAATCAACTTAATATCAATATACTATTTTAGACCTATTGCAGGAAAGAATTATTTTTCTACATTTGAAACATTTTACAGCGGGATCGTTGAATTTTATTATTGTGAATATATGAGAACTGCCGGTGGCAGGTAACAAATATTATATTGAATAAACCTACTTAAACTTAATACTTAACCTATGAGAAAACTTTTAACTTTTATTGCTGCTGTTTTCATTACGGGCAATCTACTTGCAGGCGGACTGATAACAAATGTTAATCAGAGTGCTGCATGGATTCGTCTACCTTCAAGAAATGCTTCGCTGGGAATCGATGCAGTTTTTTATAATCCTGCTGGTTTGATGAATTTGGAGAATGGATTTCATCTGTCTATTTCTAATCAGTCTGTTAAGCAGAACAGAACAGTGGTTAACAACTATGCTGGTCCGGGCGGATCTTATGGCCTTAATCAGCACAGATACAAAGGTTCTGTAAGTGCACCAATTTTCCCCGGTGTTTATGCAGTTTATAAATTGGATAAATTTGCTTTCTCATTCGGATTTAATCCTGTTGGTGGTGGCGGTGGTGCTGAGTATAAGAAAGGTTTACCCTCATTTGAAATGAGCGCTTCTGACCTTGTACCTTCACTCCAGTCTGCTTATGGTGCTGATGCATATAAAGTTGACGCATATTTCAAGGGGAGCTCAGTTTTCTTCGGATATCAGGGAAACGTATCATATAAAGTAAATGACTGGTTATCAGTTGCTGTAGGATTAAGATTTGTAACAGCAAAGAATACTTATGAAGGGCATTTACAGGGTATCGAAGTTGAATTGCCAGGTGGATGGACAAGAGCTGATGCAATTATGAATGGTATTGCTTCAAGTGCGACAAATGCTGCTGCTGCAACAACCGGACTGGTTGCTGCCGGAGCTGGTACCTTGACGCTTGCCCAGGTTCAGGGCGCAGGTTATATAACCGCTCTTCAGAGAGCTCAGCTTGAAGGAGCTTTAGCATCATTCGGTTATCCAGTAGCTACTCCTGTTGCTGCTGCTGATGCAATTTTCAAAGGTGCTGCTGCAAAATATACAGCTACAGCCACCCTTCTTGGTGATCAGTCAGCTGATGCTGAGCAGACAGGAACAGGCATTGCTCCTATCATCAGTCTTAACTTTACGCCTAATGAGAACCTGAATATTGCTGTAAAATATGAATTTGCAACAAAACTGGAACTGACCAATAAGACAAAACAGGATCTTCTGCTGGCTTATGACGCAAGTGGTGCTCCTATCACAATGTTCCCAAATGGCTCAAAAGTCAGAAATGATATTCCTGCAATGCTTTCAGTTGGTCTTGGATACAAATTATCATCAGACCTGAAATTATCATTGGGAGCATATTACTTCTTTGACAAACAGGCTAACTATGGTCACACATATGACTATGATCACCTCTCTTCAACACCTTCAGTTGCCATATCCAACAAAGATATCATTACCAAAAACGGAATGCTCGTAAGCGGCGGACTGGAATATACTGTTTCTCCTAAACTTCTCCTCAGCTGCGGATACCAGTACGGTAACATGGGAGTCAACAAATTATATGAGAGTGATCTTACTTATGGAAATGCAACTCATACATTTGGTATTGGCGGAGTATACTCAGTAACTGACAAAATCCAGATCAACCTTGGCCTTGGATATACAAGGTACATTGGTAATTCAAAAACCATTGATCACGTGATTGGCTCATCATTGTTTGAAGCCACTGAAAGTTACGGAAAGAGCACCAAGATGATTGGCCTGGGTGTTGATTTCAAATTCTGAAACCTCAAAACCTCTAAATAAAAAAAGCTGATCCTGATGGGTCAGCTTTTTTTCTTTTAATTTTCCTTAGTATTTAATTCCTCTGTCGTTGAGATACTTTATATATTGGTCAGAACGCGGTGCGTGTGATGTTACAAGTCTCTTGTACCATACTGCAGCATCAACGTTATCTCCCTCCTCAGTAGCAGCGTTAATGATATTTATATAAATTAATCCTTCAATGCCAAGATTCTGGTTATCAATATCATCGAGAATATTTTTAAAAAGAATCTTATTAAGTGAAGCTTGTGATTTTGATGCCGTAATAAAAGCATTATCAATTCTCTTATTCAGATCATTATCCAGAGTGACTCCGTAGAACCAGAAGCAGTTGCTTGAACAATCTTCAATAATGTCGATCCATTTGGTTCCGGCTTTCAACGGAGGGAATTCAAGTGTGAACAACAATTTCTCACCTACACTTTTAAAGTTATGGGTATCGGGACAAACCGGAATATTTTTGGCTTTTACCAGATTTAATCTGCTTCCATCAGGGTTGATAATATAAATGTTCTTGTCGGCACAGAAGCTGCCTCCCTCGCTCCTTTTGTTCTCAACACTGAAGTAAATTGTTGTTGATTTTGAACTGAGCTCCACCTTCTGGATCACAAGTGTCTCATGGCTTTTAAGGGCTGAATTAGGGTTCACAATTGATTGCGAATAAATTGTGGCTGTGCAAACATTTAATATCCAGATAATTGATCC
>JGI20214J51088_10001128_pt1 | contig 18170 bp, 16 predicted proteins | sample WetSurMetagenome_FD_51088 | JGI IMG/M metagenome (IMG submission 51088) | reverse complement strand
GGGAATATCGCGGTATTGCCCCGTTATCACTCCAGAACCTCACTCCGGGGAATTACGAAGTCGCAGTCAGTAAGGCCGGATACAATAACGATACGGTCCCTGTATTACTCTACGATGGCAGCACCCGGGAAATCGGGTTTACTCTTGAGCCTCTTACAAAGACCACCGCGCCCACCGGCAGCGGGTCGATCGCGGTGGATTCCAGCCCTGGCGGTGCGGTTGTCATGATCGACGGGAATACTGTCGGTATCACCCGGAAGGACGGTTACGCGTTCAACGTGAACAATGTCCCGGCCGGCAGTCATATCGTAACCGTGGAACTCACAGGATACCCTGCTTATACCAGTACCGTTACGGTCATCAGGAACCAGGTTGTGAAGGTCAATGCTGACTTCGCGATACAGACTCCGACTGTCCCCGGCACTCCTGTTGCCACAACAGACCGCCCGAAACCGGTACCCCTGGCCCCTCTGACGGCGATTGCAGCAGCTGGCCTTGCCGGCATTGCGATGGTGTTCCGCCGTTCCTGAATATATTTAAGCCGGTATAACCAAAATTACAGTGTAAAATTCTGGTTCATGTAAGCCGGCAACCTCGCGTTCTTCAGGAGGATGCACATCCCCCCGGTACCCGGATAACCCGGGGGATGTCCATCTCCTGCAGGAACAGGACTCTTGAGAACGCTGCCCAGAACGGAGACCTTATAATGAAACGATCCCATCATCATATCATCTGCGTTGCCCTGTCTGTACTTATCCTCTGTGTTGTCCTTGTCCCGTTTGTGTCTGCTGCACAAACGACACCGACCGTGCCGCCCATCCTGCAGGCCTGTTCCCAGGCCCGGTCTCCTGCAGCCGGATTCATCTGCGGTTTCCCCGGGAACGAGTCGCCCGTTATTCCTGACGGTCCTCCTTATACGATTAAATGTTTTGACAATTCGTCCACTGAATTCAACCAGTCGGTAGTTTCCTGGAAATGGGATTTCGGGGACGGGGGTACCAGCAACGATCAGAATCCCGAACATACGTATTCCGCGGCAAGCAGGTATGATGTCAAGCTGACCGTGACAACGTTCTGCGGAGCACAATATTCAAATTCAACTATCGGTTTTGTCACAACCTACTGCTCCGCACCGGAGCCGGGGTTTACGACAAACGTAACTGAAGGATTTGCNCCTCTGGCAGTCCGGGTGACCGATACTTCGCTGCGAACCCATACAGACATAACCCGGTTGACCTACTGGTTTGACAATACCCACTCCAGTAATGAAAGAAACACGGTCTTTACCTATTCCACTCCGGGAACCTATACGATCAACCAGACGGTCTGGAAGGATTGTGTCCAGCTGGGGAATATTAATTACACACCGGCTTCACGCCAGATCAAAGTCAATCCCCCGTCGGTTGATCTACCGGTCAATGGGACTAATGCCGGGCCGAAAACCACGATAACCGGTGCCGGACCGGCAGCCCCGGCACCGGCAGGAATCACCACCACTCCTGAATCCGTCATGACAACAAGCCCCGCGCAGATACCGGTCGGTGTCACCGGTACCGGTACGCTTTCCGTGACCTCGGAACCCGCCGGGGCAAAGGTATTTGTGGACGATGTCCTGCGCGGGACAAGCCCGGCCGACGTCCCAGACCTGTCCCCGGGTGCCCATACGCTTCGCTTTGAACGCGAAGGCTACGAGAACATGACCATGGCATTCTCTATCCGCGGGGGACAGACCACGACATTGTCGACCAGCCTCATGCCTGTACCGGGCGGAATTGCGCTCCTGCCGGTCATTATTCTGTCGCTCATCGTGCTCAGCGTTCTTGTTGGCGGGATATACCTGTACCTGAAACAGAGATTTGAGAACGCCGAAGATTGAAATACCCCTCATTTTTCACTCCCTCATTTTTTTACTCAGTACAGAACCATGAATGGATTACTATTGGAACACCGGTACGATGGTATGATAACGGACCTGATCCTGTGCTGCAGGTAATATTTCCGTGGTCGGGTCTGGGAAATATCCGGAAAAATGCGGTGATCGGGTCTTGTAAGGCTCCCGAAAAAAGGAAGTTGGTCTCTGTTTTCGCTTTGTCATCTCAACGGATCAAATCCGTTGATCCACGCGGTTATTTTCTGGAAAAAACCATCAACCGGGTTTTCAGGAGCAGGTTCTAAGAGCGAGGGAAACACCTTCACGTTCGTATAGTCTGAGTAGGTAAGGTGATAATTTCCCTCCTCATCTGCATACATGACTGCGGTTTTATTCAGCCGGAATGTACCGGCGTTTTGTGCTCGTACCGTATAGGTCAGAATCCTGGTATCATCCGGTCCGATTGACGGTATCGTGAACTGGGTGATGCCATCAACAACCTGAAAATCATCAGGTGGTGTATCAAGGATATCAATATCGTGAACCGGTAATATGTCCTTGTTCTGAAGAGTAATGGTAATCACCATATCGGTCTTGACTTTTATGGACGAGGGAGAGATCGTTCTGGTCACAATCAGGTGAGCAGACTGGTTCACTNGCGGGGTTTGTTCGGATATNGTTGCTTCTGAGGGCAACTCNTCAGAATGCCAGACATCGTTTCCTGTCGTCCCCGCAATAACCCATAACCTGTTGTTAAAAAACGCGGTGGTAAAACTATACCGTGGCGGGAATATACTCTGGCCCACGGCCTGCGTCCATGCAATGCCGTCTGTTGTGTACCAGACATCGTTCAGGGTGTTTTTCCCGTCATACCCGCCAATCACCCATACTTTCCCACCCGCTGATTCCATGTTTTGGTACCTCCGCGGGACAAACGGTGCATGCGGAGAAACCTGCGTCCATTTCACACCATCCTCAGATGTCCACACGTCATTGAATACACCTCTCCAGTCAAATCCCCCGGTGAGCCAGATCTTGTCGTTATATACGCACGCTGAAGGCTGCATGCGGGGTGAAAAACCTGCGTGCCCGGTTGCCTGTGTCCAGGTAATCCCGTCCAGTGAGTACCAGACATCATTCGCCGGTGTCCCATCGTTCGCGTTGCCTCCTATAATCCATATCCTGTTGTCATACACTATCGTTGCAAATTCTACGCGGGGAGAGAATGGCGCATTCGCCGTTGCCAGTTTCCAGGTGATACCGTCTTCCGAATACCAGACATCATTCTTGAATTTCAAAGACCCGCTTTCGCGGCCGGCAATGACCCACATTTTATTGTCAAAGACTACAGATCTGTGTCCCGCCCGTTGCCCAAATGCAGCCTGCCCGGTAACCTGAGTCCAGGTTATACCATCATCAGATCTCCATACTTCGCTGAAATAAGGCGACGGATGTACTGCTCCACCGATAACCCAGATGCTGTCATCAAATACAACGGTAGAATGTGCACTCCTGTCAGCGAACTGTGCATGCTCTGTTGCCTGCGTCCATTCCATTGATGATACCGGACCTGCAGATGCCGGGGAATATTGAATCTGCCGGGGTACCTCTGTCCATTGTACCGGGGATATCGGGTTAGCCGCAACATTAGCAGTTATCGCGGTCAGGAAGAGGAGGAGTACGAGCATTCGCAGGAAAAACCGGGTTTTTTCCCCGGAATTTAACTCGTAATGTAACGAAAATGACATCATTTTTAATCGATCTCAATAAATTGTGATTTATATTCTGGATAAACCTGCCGAAAGGATCTTTCCCCTCTCTAATGGATGGCAAATTTCTACCCGTCGTGCATTTACTTTCACGCCCCGCCGGCAGCTCTTTAATATCGGGATCATGGAGATGTTGTACGGTAAAACGTATGCGAAAGATGGAACTGGCCCCCCTCATCCTCCGGTGGAAGAAAACCACGCGCGCCCTGAAGATTCACGAGCAGCACTACGGGAAGTACATCACGGACATCCTCGAACGGCGCACGGACGCGGAACTGGCACTTTTTACGGATCCGGTGGAAGCAGCGGCATTTTTCTGTCTGGTGGATGTTGTGATGCGTACCCCCGGCAGAAATTCGCCCGGGCTCTCATCCGCCGTCCCGCTCACCCGCCAGCAGCCCCTTGACGCGGATCTGCCGGCGCGGTAGCCCCGTAAAAGACCGTGAGGCTGCGCGGTCATTGTTTCAGCAGGAATGTGATGAACAGGAAGCCCAGTCCCAGGGCACAGATAAGGAAAAACCTGACATACGGCAGGTACTGGAAAAAACCAAAGAATGCGATCAGAAGCAGATAGAATCCCGCGAACAGTATGCCGGTTATAGCGAGCCGGGTGAAGGTGATCTCCCGGGTCAGCCGTTTCCATCTCACAGAATGTGTTCCGGGCGGGGGAATGCATAAACCTATGGTGAGCGGCCTGCCACACCTCCATTCATATGATAGCGAAGATCACTGCTGTTAAGAGAAGAAAAGTAAATGCTCTCCTTTTCAGGATTTTTTGGGTTGCTAAACCCCTCTTTTTATACTGATGATAATCCCCCTGGCGCCAGCCCTGACCCCCTTGGGAGCGGGGGCGCGTTGCGATACTGCTGTATTACCTGTACTGGAAATTCCTGCACAATTATGAACAGGGAAATACGGAACCTTCGCAACCCGGGGGTGCCTCAGTGGCGGGGGTATAACTCCGGGGGTGTCATAATCGAAATTAATGATTTCTCCTGAACCGGTTTTTTCACAAGCCGGAAAAAAGATCAGTGTCCTTTATTCCCATACACTTTCACGGGATCGAACACTTTTGTCCCCACTTCGTGGCCATCAAGCGTACGGTAGAAACAGGTGGCATAACCTGTGTGGCACGCAGCACCGGTCTGCCCGACTTCGTAGATCAGGCAGTCCTCGTCGCAGTCAACAAGGACCCGCACGATCTTCTGGAAATGACCGCTCTCCTCGCCTTTCTTCCAGAGTTTCTTCCTGCTCCGGCTGTAGTAGTGGGCAAACCCGGTCTCCTGCGTGAGCCGGACTGCTTCCTCGTTTGCATACGCCATCATGAGCACGTCCTTTGACCGTGCGTCCTGCACGATCACCGGTATAAGCCCGTCAGCAAATTTCAGGTTCAGCATCGTATTACCGCCCGGCAATCATGGTCATTACCGCAAGCAGGAAGTCCCCGAAGATGATGGCTGATACAAAGCCGGCCATGATAGGGATAATGAATGGGACTGCGTAGGAGATCCAGACTGTTCCCGCTTTCCGGTAGATTGCGAGTTCCGTTTTGAATTTCTCCGGCTGCTCCCGGAGGTCTTTGGTATAAACCCGGCCCACTCCGGTGTACATCCGGTGGATTGCGTCCCAGAACCCGATGAATTTCCTCTCGACCGCACCGTTCTTCTCCGCAAAGTCCTCCATGACAAAACCCCACTCTTTCTGGATCTCGTCGCCCCTGACCGGGAAGCCGAAGAACATGTACATCAGCGGTGCCCGGTTGCCGCGGACGAGATTGATGATAAAGATCGCAAGGGGTGCTGCAAGGTTCAGCAGCAGAGCGTTGATCAGGGCCGAGAATGCCAGAAATCCCAGCGGGGGGATACCGAGAATCGGGGTAAACGGAAACGTGGGGACACAGAACGCAATGAAGATAAGCGCCCAGGCATCTGCGCCGCCGAACAGGTGCATCCTGCCAAAGGTATAAAACACCCCGGCGAATATCGCCGGCATCAGGACGAAAAGACCTTCGTTCAGGCTCCATACCCTGCCGGATATAAGGGTAACGGACGAGATTGCATAGATGAGAATGATCAGGATGAAATACCAGCGGCCGATTGCATCTGTCAAGGACTGCCCTTTCCGCAGGGGGGTCTCTGGTTCATCGAACTTCCCGGTGTATTCCATCCACGTCACATACAGAAAGATAGCGGCAAATACAGCATACCCGAACACGAGCTGCATATTGACGGGAGGGGCAAGCAGGAACCAGGACACGGCCGGGAGGAGAAGAACGAACGCAAGGTAATAAAAGATCGAACCTTTCCGGTAATAATACGTAAGACCGGGCGAGTCCGTTCTGCCACGGTTGTCAAGATAGTCCGCGTACAGGAAACTGGCGACAAGGGAAATGTACCCCACGATGAGACCTGCATTACCGCTTATCTGCCAGAGCATCGCACCCGTGCAGCAGATCCCCACAGCAAGCATCGGGAGCCAGTAGATGAACGGGACCCTGCGGTCCCGGATGTCGAGATACGAGGCATAGAGCAGGGTAATGAGGACAGCGATCGCCGAGATCACCATCGGGTAGAACGTTTCCATAATCCTGTAAACCTTTTTTTTGTAAGCACTTATGCATGGTGGCTCTTCTCTAAGGGGCGACATGACGAAGACCGCGAAAAATCCTGACGGGTTTTTCTCGTTTTCGGGGTTCTGCCGGACCTTTCAGGACCTGCAGTTTTCCCTGGCTGGAATGGCACCCCGCGAAAAAAAATTCGCAAATATATAATACCGTGGTCGCCAATATTCCAGATGACACAGTGTGGAACCAGGGCCGGTTCCCGATTCATAGGCCAGCATATGCGCATGAGATGATATATCTATGAAAATTCAGGAACTCATAGGAACGCTCCTTGCAGGCTCAACCCGGCTTGGCACTTACACGCTGCCAGAAATGATCAAGTATGCCCAGTCAAAGAGTACGACCGGGATAGCGGTCTCGAAGAACGGGGACCGGGAGTTTGATCTTGCCATCGTAGACGGTGAACCCGAAGGGGCCATCCTCATCGAGGAAAAAGGGACGTTGTATGGCGACAAAGCAGTCATGCTCCTTGCCGGTATGGAGAAGTTTGAGCTCTACGAAGTGAAGGCGGACCTTGTGGAAGCAGTTGCCATGGGGTGCCGGATTATGGAAAAAGGCCATATCTGCAAGAGCAGCATGGACATTATCCCGGAGATCGGGAGAAAAAGCGATGGTCTTGGCGTCCTTTCCATCGCGGTCCAGCGGAATGGTGAACCCCAGAACGGCGTGCGGGTCTCCATCAGGAAAGACGGGCAGATGATCTGCAATGACATTACCACGCAGAACGGAACGGTTGGTTTCAAGCTCCTGTACGGCAAGTATGACACTATTGTCCAGGACCGTGCGATGATGATCTCCACCTTCCACATCATATTTGACGTGGGCCATTCGAAGATTACCCTTGAGATCTAATCGGAAAATTGCTTTTTTTTTTATTCCGGTAATACCCTTCGAAAAAAAATATAAAATACGAAATCCTTTAATTGGAGAATGACAGATCAAACATTTATGAAGATCGGACGTGAGGACTTCGAGGCGCTCATCAAGGGTGACAAGACCATCGCCCCCTATATCGAGCTTGACCCGCTCGCTGGTGCCTATTCCGTTTTTGGGGTCAAAACTGCCAGTAACCCGAACTATATGGTAAAAGCCATTTATGAGATGTACGAGGCAAACCTCAACAAGAAACTTGCCGTGAAGGCCGTGCGCAAGCTCTTCCGGTCGGTCGGTGCGGGTTCTGTCGGGCTCAATAACCTCTTAAAAAAACTCGGCATGGACCTGAAACCCGAAGAGTTCCTGATGCTTGTTTTCAAACTCCAGCACCAGCAGGGCTGGGGTGCCCCGTTTGAGCTGGTTTCGGCCAGTGAAAAGCGGATTGTTATCAGGACCAAGCACACGTTCGAATCCCAGGTGCTCAAGGACTGGAACATTCCGGTATGCGGGATCCACCAGGGCTGGATCGAAGGCGTCCTCACGTCAGTGACCGGCAAGTCGTGGTATTGTCTTGAGAAGACCTGCCATGCGAAAGGTGATGAGTATTGTGAGTTCGTTGCCGACCGGGTTCCTGCGAGCTGGAAGTACCGGGCGGAGGCGGTTGTCAAGGGCGAGTCCGCCATCACCGAGTTCATCGAGCACAAACCCCTTGAGGGCAAAATCTCCCTCATGGACGAACCAGTAGTCATGATGCCCCGGTTCATCTTCACGTCCATGACCAATTCATTGAAAAAGACCATGGGAGAGGCGCCCGCAAGCGGGGTCAACTACCGTGCCTACATGGACATGGGAAGGGAGAATGTGGAGCACTACAAGAAGATGAGTGTCTCGTTTGACCTCTCCAGGACCAAACTTGACAAGGATCTCAATGAACTGCACAAACGTTTCGCAGCACACGGGGCCCCTTCAGTTTCCGGAGGCAAGATTGCTTTTGGCAGCCATATCGTCAACGATAACTTCGACGTTGTTGATTCCGTTGAAAAGGATCAGGGCTGCAAGGCCACCGTCTTCCAGAAAATCGGCGATAAGGCAATCCGTGTATCTACCAACGTTATTAATGCTGAAGGCAAGCGGGCGGTCGGAACCGAGATTTCAAGTATTGTCTACGATGCCGTGATCAAGAAAGGGCAGACCTATTACGGCACTGCAGATGTAGTTGGGAAAAAGATGGTCGTGGCGTATGAGCCAATCAAGAATCCATCTGGAGAGATCATCGGTATCCTTTTTGTCGGAATTCCTGAAGACGTTGTCTATGGCCCGTTAATGGAAGAGGGACTTAAAAAGATCAATTCCAAGACTATCTGCGATATGGCGTTTGCCTTCTACTCCCAGATGGGCTGGTTCAACTTTGTCAAGGATGAGTGGGACGAAGCAACCAAGATCCAGACCATCACGCTTGCCCACACGGTCGAGTCCGAATCGTTTGGCAACATTGGCAAAAATGTCTGTTACTGCACGGCCGGCCTGCTCGCCGGGATTATCGAAGGATCCTATGGCATTAAGGTTCAGGCAAAAGAGATCAAGTGCAAGTCCAAGGGTGACGAACACTGTGTCTTCGCGATCACCCACAAAAAAGATTAATCCGGTTATAAATACTTTTTTAGCATAGTCCTGTCAAGTATACACTGTTACAATACGGAGACGCATGGCGCCGATACCCCGCATCCTGATCGTGGAAGATGACGAGATCATCGCAAACCTCATCTCCGTCATGCTTGAGAAGAAAGGGTACAGTATCGTCGGGAAGGTTGCATCCGGTGAGGAATCGATCATCAGGGCGGCGGAACTGGAACCCGATCTGATCTTAATGGACATCAACCTTGCCGGGATTATGGATGGCGTCACGGCAGCTACCTATATCTTCCAGCTCTTCCAGTACCCGATCGTCTTTTTAACCGCACTCTGCGATGACCAGCTGCTTGATCGTGCCAAGAATGCACAGCCTCTGGGGTATGTCATAAAACCATTCACGGATCGCGACCTGTCGTCCAATGTCGAGCTTGCGTTGTACAACCATTCCATGCGGAAAAAGTACCTGGAAATGTACCCGGTAGGCGAACCCAAGAAGATCATTGCAGCACTCGATTCGATNCTGATCACGGACACCCGGGGCAGGATTATCTTTTACAATCCCTATGCCCTCCGTTTTCTCGAACTGCCCGATGACCAGGTCCTGATGCACTACTGGCGCGAGGTCATGATGATCGTCAACGACCAGACCAAAGAGGAGATTACCGACCCGGTACCGGAGGTGATCGCGCAAATGCTGGTGGTGACACACGAATTCAATATCATGGTCGTGACGAAGTCCGGCAAGGGCCGGAAGGCTGGTGTCGTTATCCGCCCTGTCAAGGATGACCAGCACGAGCTTATTGGCGTATTTATCCATATCCGGGAAAAAACCCTTGATCAGATCAGGATGGCAAAGAAATCTTAAGATATCCTCCCGCAGCAAGGCATGCAGAACATTCCGGGAGATAAAAAAACTATAAATGAACCGGTATCATACCTTTTATCTGAAGTGAGTAATACCGCTGTTTTGCGATTTACGCCCGGACCTTCGACGTTAATGAGAGGATAACGTGACAGGTATTGTTTTCCACACNATCCAAAGGACTGGCTGGCATCAGGTACGCCATACCTACCTTGTTGATGTGGGATCTGTCATTGATATCCCGCTCATGGATGTATCGAAGTTGTACGAGAACTGTATCCTCGAGCCACCCTATCCGAAAATCCGGTTCTTTGAGATCGAGATCGATGAACAGCGGCAGGGAAAAAACAAGACCGCGCTCTTCCAGAATATTTTTCCCGTTCAGGCAAAACGGAATCCTGACTGGAATTTCCTGAAATTCCGGATCAGGCGCGGCAGCTGGATCGTCACGGAGCGGATCCATTTTCCTACCGACACCGGCGAAGCCCAGTGGCTGTATACTGACGATTTCAATATCCTGTTTCTCTCAAGCGGCGGCAGGCACGATCTCGAAATGCTCACCAGCTTAATCACCGGGAAACTTAACGTGATTGCACAATCATTCAATGAGGGTAATCCCATCCCGTCAGAATTCGAGAACCANCTCTCGTGCCGCCGGGCAATTGATACCATGTTCAGTGAAGGGGTTGACGAAGCTTTCCGTGAAGCGGTGATCTACCAGGACTACGGCCTGATCATGACCAATGAACATGAAAAAGACCTCCCCCTGCCTTCAGCAGCGCGGATATCGGGGCATCATGGTATAGCAAAGGTCAGTCCGGAGAAGGTAGCGGAGCTGCATGTTGATATTAATGAAATTGAAGATCTCAAGGACCTGAGTTGGCTCAGTAACTGACGAGAAAATGCTTTTGCCGGTTGCCTTGTTTACCGGGAAAAAGTATACAAAAATTTATAAATATAAAAATCACCAACCTCAATGCCACACAATATCCTCTCAATACAATATTGTACATAGTAATTGCTGATTCTGAACGAGATGAAAACATGACTCATATCGTGGAATACAAAAGCTTCAGATATACCTGGGAGCTTGTCCGCCACACCTATATCGTAGACTCAGAGATCGAGATCGAGATCCGGCAGATCGAGATATCCCCCTCCCATGAAAGTCATCTGCTCGCGCCTCCGTATCCCCGCACTCCTTTCTTTGAGGTCGAGATCGACCAGATCCAGCAGAACGGGAAAACCGTCTTCTCATTACGGAATATCTGCCCGGTGCAGATCACTGATAAACCGGGCTTTAATTTCCTGAATTCCTTGATAAAACCCGGCAGTTCGCGTGTTACAAAACGGTTTCAGTCACAGGAAGGAGAGACCGAGACCCGGTGGCTCTATGTCGATGATTTTTTCCTCATCTCGCTTTCAAGCGGAGACCGGCATGATCTCGATATGCTCATTTCCCTGGTAATCGGGAAACTGAATATGATCGCCTTATCGATCCAGTCTGGGAAACGGATCCACTCGGAGTTCGAGAACCAGGAGAAATTCCGCACGGTGATGAGTACCATGTTCTCTGAAGGGGTTGACGGTGCGTTCCGCGATGTCCCGGTTTACCAGCAGCATGGTGACATGACCGATAGCGACATTGACGTGAGTGCCGCACTCATGAGTGCAGAATTTCAGGACCTCATGACCGTATGTGCCTCGGAAGAGGGTGCAGTCTTAAAGATCCCGGTTGTGGAAAGTACTCACATCGATGCTATCGTTGAAGGAAATAAACCGGCAGAATGTACGGTAACAGAAAGCACTAACGCAGAGCCGGCAACTTGTGAACGTGTCTCTGAAATAAATCCTCATCAGTGTGTTACGGGAAGTACTCCTTCAGAAAGTATTCCGGAAGAAAGTACGTACGGAGAAAGTACTGAACAAAGTATCACTCTTTCAGAAAGTATTCCGGAAGACAATACAGAGACAGGTAACACTGCACAAAGTATCACTCTTTCAGAAAGTATTCCGGAAGACAATACAGAGACAGGAAACACTGCACAAAGTATCACTCTTTCAGAAAGTATTCCGGAAGACAATACAGAGACAGGTAACACTGCACAAAATATCACTCTTTCAGAGAATATTCCGGAAAAAAGTACGTACACTGAAAGTACTGAACAAAGTCTCACTCTTTCAGAAAGTATTCCGGAAGAAAGTAAGCACACAGAAAGTATTGAACAAGGTATCACTCTTTCAAAAAGTATTCCGGAAGTCAGGTGCACCAGTTGTGATGCAAAGATTTCTGCCACGACAAAATTTTGCGGCAGTTGTGGTGCCGCAGTCAGGATTACCCCCCCCCATGGAAGTACTTCCGATTTTCCCCGGATTCCTGCAGATTCTGGTGGTGAATCCTCTCCCGCCCATCCCCGGCCTTCGGCGGAACCGGCCGTCAATTTAAAGGCGATCGAAGAACTCGAGGATCTCAGCTGGCTGTCGGATTAATCTGTCCCTGCGCCTCTTTTGTAATACACGAGAAAAACCACATTTCTCTGTTGAATGGATTCGGCAAGGCAATTATTTGAGTATATCTGAAAAAAGAGGAAAACGGTCGGGGATATTATTTCTCTGACTTCTTCTTGAAAAGGGCGTTGGCAAAGCGGTCGATGAATCCCTGTTTGACCTCGACCGTCTTCTCTTCCTTGTATGCCACACCAACAAGATCCGAGGCAATCCGTTTGATAGCTTTTGATGCAGGGGAGGTGGGGAACTTGATGACAATCGGAGTCTTTGCCGAGGCTGCGCGGCGGACATTACTGTCTTCCGGAATGATACCGATGACCTTGACACCCAGGACTTTCTCCATCTTCTTGGTTATGATTTCCGTCTTGTCCTGGTCGACCCGGTTGATGATGGACCCGAGGACATGTCCGCCCACGACTTCCGTTAAGATCTTGGTCTTCAATGCATCAACAATTGAGGAGAGTTCGGGGTTCACGACAAGGATAACTTCATCAGCAACGGCAAGCGGGACAACGCCATCCTTGCTGATACCGGCGGGGGCGTCGATCAAGAGGAATTCGCAGCGCTTAACAATCTCGCCCATGACATCGCGTATCCTGTCGGGATCTGCCTGCTGGAATCCCTGCAGCGAGATACCGCTTGGGATAACTTTTAAGCCTGCAGGGCCTTCGTAAATCGCGTCATTGATATTCCCCTTGCCGGCAAGGATCTCGTGCAGGGTAATCGGCGCGTCCTGCAGGCCGAGGATGAGACCTACATTTGCCATGCCGATATCTGCATCCATGAGGTAGGTCTCCTTGCCCAGCTGGGCGAGCATTGTCCCGAGGTTAACAGAAAATGTCGTTTTCCCTGTTCCGCCCTTTCCGGAAGCGATTGTGTAAACCTTGACCATTGAACACCCTGTGGTGATGAGTATTTCTGTTAAATTTATATAAGATTACTGGAATTTTCTCATATCGTGTTATATCCACCTGTTTAAAATATCTTTTGTATCACTCTCAATAAGTTTCTGTATCTCCCCCGTAATAATGCCTTGTGATCGGATAATACCGGTCAACTCTGAACCTTTGTGGTTGACACTGAACAGCGCAACGCCGACAGACTCCCTGATGTCATATTTCCGACAGTAACTGGCAGCATCCTCCTGGGCGGTGTTGCCACCTGATGATGCAAAGACAAGCCCGTCAGAAGTGGCAATCGTGAACGAATCAAGGGAATACTTCCCTGCCAGCGCACGGAGGCTCTGCTGGAGGTCCTGGCAGTTTTCCACCAGGTCCACTTCAGGAATGTGGGGGGCGGTTCCTGACTGCTGTTTCTGGGTCTGCCAGGAGATCGGTATCGGTATCGCGACCCACCCGGGTTTTGCGGGTGGCTGGTAATCGAGACGCTGCTTCCGTGCTCGCCCCTCTTCTGCGGATCGCGCTTTAAGGTTTCTTTTCAGTAACAGGGCGGCGGGGATGAGTATGATGATAAGGACTGCCACGATGAAGAGGATTGTATTGTCAATGCCGGGTATCAGTTGCGCGATAGAAAATCCCTCCTCTGAAATGTTCTTGTTTCAACGCTCCATCAGGTGATCGAGATGAAGTTGTTTGATCATTGTCTTACAGTCGGAACGTATCTTATCCGTTACATTATCGAAGTCCATGGTATCAAAGGTGTCAAGATCAGTTTCAAATGAAGTTGACTCGCGCTCATTCCCGGGCGTTTCCTCCTCTGCTGGCCGCTTCTCTTCCTCATGCCGAAGAGCTGAAATCGGGGGTGATGGAGGGACCGGCGCCGCGGCTTTGGAAAACGGGTGCGGTGGAGGGGTATGCGCAGGGGCCTGTGGCGCAGGGACGTGAGGGTGAGCGGGGGCTGCGGCGGCCGGTTTTATCTGAGGTTTCATCGGCGCTGCGGGGGTTGCAGCCTTCTGTGCCATAGCGGTCCGGGGGTGCTCATGGGAAACAGTCGGTGCGGTACGGGCAGATGCCTGGGATGGCACAATTTTTGTTGCCTTGAGGATCCGGCACGGTTTATTGAATTCCAGTGCCAGATCGATCTGTGCATCCCCAAGCAGGGAGAGTGCTGCATCTACCTCAATATTCCCGGCGTNCATAATCTCATCCCATCCGGCATCGCCGCGACTGTTCTGGATCTTGACAAGGATACATTTTCCTGTCTTGAAAACGAACGTTCCGGTGCTTGACTGGGATGAAATATTGGCAACCCCGGAGAATCTTTCTGTTTCCAGATCGTGGAGGAGGCTCTCAATCGCCACGTTTTTTCTTATTTCACGAAATGTGCCCCTCGGGAGTTGCATTATGTGTAGGTGTGCGATGCCGGACTATATAACTTCTTTTTGGATGACAGAGTTTTTTTGTCCGCGCTCTCTACACCCGGCGTTTTTACGCAGTGAATTGCTCTCGAATTTAAACCCGGTTTCCCTATACGCGGCACTTTACTTCAGTTTATTTTGTGGCTCAAACCCTTTTTTTGGCGGAATGAAGAATAAAGACTAACATTTTAATAGAATAGAATAGACAAGATACATTTGATTAAGTGGTGAAAAGATGCTGAAACCATTACTAGAGGAGTTTCTGAAAGTGGAAGGGGTATCAGCAGCGGTTGTTGTTGGAAGAGATGGGTTTGTTATTGAGAGTGCGGTATCCGGCAAGGTGGATATTGAAGCGCTCGGTGCCATGGCTTCTACAGGTCTCGGGACCTCGGAAGCTATGGGAAATACTCTCGGAAAAGGTGAGCTTTCTCAAATGCTTGTCGAGCTCGAAAAAGGCCCCATTATTCTTTCCCCGCTGTCTGCAGATGAACTAATAGCGCTCGTCGCGGATACTACGGCGAACGTTGGACGAATCCGGTATGAACTGAAGAAAAATAAAGAGCGTATTGTCGCTGCGCTCTGATCTGCTCTCTTTCTTTTTATGAAATTACCAGCAGGAATCGACGGGGGGACTATTACAAATCCCCATGATGATGATTTTTTCAATGAGCTGTCGGCCTTCCGCGGGGCCGTTGAAATACGGACCCCTGCCGGGACCGGATTTATTCTCGTGGACGATGGGAAGCTGCAGGCTGCAATGTTCCGCACGGCAACGGATGCATTCCAGGGTGCAAGTGCTCTCTCGTGCCTGACCATGGATCCCGGCGATGAAGAGGCCGTCCAGACGTTCCACCTTCGCAGATACAATGATACGGAGATGGAACGGGCCGTGGAGCTCTGTCGTGATGCCGGGCTGCTTATTCCCGTCGCGGAATCTCCTGATCCTACGGCTGGTGCGCTGCAGACAGAACCGGTTGAATATCCCCGGGAATCCTCAGGGACAACGCCGGAACTTGACAAGAGCAAGTTACAAAAGATACTGAGCCAGCCTGGCGTTATTGCTGTATCAGCCTTCTTTGAAGGATTCCCGGTCCAGTCAATGGGGGATGCTGACTTCGAGCATGTAGCAGCATCGGCCGAGGATTTTATGCGTGCAGGTGTCAAGATTGCAGAGGATATGAAGGCCGGTCCCCTCGAACAGATGATCCTTGAGACTGCCGAGAATAAGTTTATCATTGCTCCCTGCGGCGATCTGTTTTTGTGCGTGTTCACAACAGCAGATACCCAGCTGGGACTGATCCGGGTAGTGCTCAAAAATATCCAGTCCGAAACATGCCATTAAAAAGTACCGGATGATCATCAGATTCAGGAATCTGGCAGGAATTGAGCCATTTCCCACTTTGCGATGGTTTTTATATGATAACTAAAGTATCCGGAGGATACATATACTCTGGTGTAAATTATCTTTTACCGTAAATAGTACCCAAACAGCACAGGCTATAAGCGGAGGTTATCTGACTTGAACAAAGAAGACGACGATACGCTCGAAGACGTCAATTCCCTCATGAAGATGATCGGGGGAAAGAAAAAGGATGCGCCCCCCCGGCCCACGGCATCAGAAAAAGCCACCCCCGCGGCCGGTGCCCCTGCACCCGATGCCGGAGATTTTTCGACACTGATGAAGAAACTGGGCATGGCAAACAAGCCCGAACCAGCCCCGGGCTCACCTGTACCCGTGGCGGCTCGACCAGTACCGGAACGCGCCCGCCCCGCAATAACACCCCCGGATCCCCTGGATGATCTTTTTTCAGACTCTGAAGATCAGTTCGAAGAGGCACCCGCGGAACCCCCCCGGAAAACCCCGGATATCAGTGGCAGGGACATGCGCGAGACCCTTGGGAAGATGCTGGTACACGGAACTGCTCCCNCAGCGGAAGCAGAACCTGCTCCGGTCCCGAAGAAACCAGCCCCCGTTCCTGCGCGGGCTGCCCCGCGGCCCGCTCCCAAACCCATTGCAGAGGACGAGATCGTAGAGATTATCGATGAAGATCCTAAGGCTGCGATCCGGAAAGGAAAACCCTCCCGGAAAGTGGTTGCTGCCGAACCCGCTGATGCGATCCCTGTGGTGGCTGATGGCGACGAGAAGATTATCAGCGTCGATCAGATCACTGACCTCTCAGGTCTCATTCTCCCCAAGGGTGCCACGTTCAAGGTAGAAGAGATCAACCTGCACGGGCGTATTAATGCGTTTGAAAGTACCGGTACCAGCGCGCTGCCTCCGGAATTTGCCGAGATCTGGAAGAAGGAATTCTCAACAGCCGGGTTCAAAGACCTGGACATTGACAATGAGATCATCACCGATAAGGTCAAAGCAAAACCCGAAGCAAAAAAATTCGGGTTTGCGTCCATTTTTAAGGCAATCCGCCCAGTTGTGGAGGAGTACGACCCGAAGGTCCATGGCCCGCTTGTCGACCTTTCCTTCTCTCCAAAACCCGGCATCGAAGAGATGGAAATGTACCCGGTCAATGAACCGTATGCCTATATTCGGATAACCTATGACCATTCCACTCATGAATACATGTACCATATCCTCGAACCCGTGCTCTCCGATCCGGAAAAGGATCTCTTAAAGGAACTTAAGGAGCGCCTGTTTGAGACGCTGGATATCAACACCAAGGACATTTCAAAGGAAGATGCACGCCAGAAACTGCGTGTTGCATCGAATGAGATCATGGAAGATTTCGGGCTCCGGCTCTCTCCTCTCGAGCGTGAAAAGATCCATTACAATATGTACAAGGATTTCCTGGGTGACGGAGTGATCGACCCGATCATGCATGACAAATATATTGAGGATATCTCCTGCGATGGTGTCCATACCCCGCTGTTTTGCTTCCACTCCAGCTATGAGTCCATGAAATCCTCAGCTAATTATTCGACTGCTGAAGAACTCGACTCGTTCGTCACGAAGCTTGCACAACGCGCCGGCAAGTACATCTCTATTGCTGAACCGATTCTCGATGCTACCATGCAGGACGGCTCGCGTATCCAGATGACGCTCGGTCAGGAAGTGACCGCCCACGGTTCTACCTTCACCATCCGTAAGTTCAAGGACGAGCCGATCACACCAACAGACCTTATCGAGTGGCATACATTCTCACCGCTCGCGATTGCCTACATCTGGCTCTGTGTTGAAGCTGGGAAATCCGCAATCTTTGCCGGTGGGACTGCATCGGGTAAGACCACAGCCCTCAATGCTATCTCCCTGTTCATCCCGCCCATGGCCAAGATCGTATCCCTTGAAGATACCCGTGAAGTGAAGCTCCCCCACCCGAACTGGATCCCGAGCGTTACCCGTGACTCGTTCGATACAGCCGGCCGGGGTGAGATCAATATGTATGAACTCCTGCGTGCTGCAATGCGTCAGCGTCCTGAATACATCATCGTGGGTGAGGTTCGTGGCAAGGAATGCCAGACCCTGTTCCAGGCGATGAGCACGGGCCACGTCACCTATTCAACGACGCACGCTGACTCGGTTGCCAGTGTCGTTCACCGTATTGAAAACCCGCCCATGGACGTGCCGCGGAACATGCTCTCGGCACTGGACTTTATCCTTATCCAGGTCCAGGCTCGTGTCGGTGGCAAGCGTATCCGGCGGAACAAGCAGATCGTTGAGATTCTCGATATCGACCCGCGGACGAACGAACTGATCACGAACG
>JGI20214J51088_10001127_pt1 | contig 18185 bp, 15 predicted proteins | sample WetSurMetagenome_FD_51088 | JGI IMG/M metagenome (IMG submission 51088) | reverse complement strand
CAGGGGATTAGACATTGCCGGAGAAAAAGGTGGTGCAAAAAGTTTCCCGCCAGTAGATTTCTTTGATTTTGACCACCTGACGGATGGAGAGAAAGTACAAGATATTCCCTTTGATTGTGTTGTTATCTCAGGTCTGCTCGAATATCTGGAGAATTGGGAAGAATTACTTGAAAAGGTTACAAAGGAATGGCTAAAACCGGGGGGGATGTGCTTTATCAGCTTTATTAATTCCATCAGTTACGAACATAATGCACTGGTAAAAGAACATCCTCAATGGAGAAATAAATTTCAATTAAGAACAATACTATCTGATCTGGACCGGCTCGGACTAAAAGTCGATATCGTGTTTCCAATATTTTGGGGCAGTAAGAGTTGGCTTCGACCGGTTATCCGTTTATGGGCTTCATTTGCCAATTCACGAAATAGCTTTATAAGCATGGATAAATCCTGGGTAAGGCAATATCTTTGTCTTACCCATTCCGCAAAAACCGATGAAAAATAGAACTAATTTCCTGCAAAATGCTTTTACACTGTTCAGATTCATTCTTCCAGTTATCCTGATTTACTGGTTGCTATCCAAAGTGGATTGGAAAACTGTTCTACCATTGATCAAACAGATCTCCTGGATAACTATTGCTGGTTCTGCTGTTCTATTTTTTTGTTCGCATTTAATTTTTGCCTTTAGGTGGCGTTATCTACTCCGATTAAAAAACATCTTCATACCATACTTAAAATTGCTTGGATATGTATTTATAAGTATTTTTGTATCAAACTTTCTACCTACAACTATCGGTGGTGATATTGTAAAAATGGTGGGTGTTGCAAAAGACAGGGTTAGTGACAAGGGACTGGCCGCAGCTTCTGTAATAGCAGACCGTTTATATAATCTGGCCGGAATGGCAGTTCTTCTTCCAGCAGCCATAGCCATTATCGGTACACAGGTAGGATTGTTACACAGCTCAACCAATTCGGGATTGACATCATCAGGGGTCAGTATCATTCCCTGGATTAAAAATGCTTGGAAGAGAGTATTAAAACTGTGGGAATCGGCTAAAGAATGGTTCACTTCTCCCTGGTGTATTATTAATTCACTTATTCTCTCCATAATTTCTGTTGGTTTTAACTTCGCTGCATTTTGGTTGATACTCGAAGGAGTAGGAATCCATATCTCATATTTGCAGGCAATGTCTGTATCCATCTTATCGTATTTTGTATCTTTAATTCCTATTGCAATCAATGGCCTGGGTGTTCAAGAAAGCAGTATTACATATTTATTAGTGAACCTCGGTGCAGGAACAGATCAAGCAATCGCAGCAGCATTTATGATCCGTATTGTGACATTAGCTGTAAGTTTACTTGGCGGTGTTTGGCTGATATTCGGCGGTAGGGATTTGCTATCGTTGGCACGTAAGTCGCAGGAAGAAAAATCAAATTTGGATAGCAATATACGATGATTGGTATGAAACTTTCAGAAGATAAACAGAATATATGGAAGATATTCATTCAATTGGCTGCTCTATGGATCTCTTATAAAGCGGTCATAGACCTTCAAACTCTGCCAGCTAATTCATTGAAGTGGAAGGCAATATTTTACGTTCTTACTTTCGGCATGGTACTGATGAATGGTGTCCTTTTTATGGGACTGTTTACCAGTTTAATTAATTCTGCCCGCTTAAGGACATTTAGATTGCCGTTCGGGTTAAAAGTTCTAATAGCATGTATCCTCAATCTATTCCCGGGATTATTTTTAATTTATTCAAGCCTGGGCAGCTATTTTACTGGACCTTACTTCCGTTTTGTAATTTATCTTTTTGTGAGCTGTGTTACTGCTTTACTGTTTTTTCAGGCTGAAAACAAATGGAAAGCTGTTCAAGGGTTCCTAATTAGTTTTGGAATATCCGCCTTTATTTTTTCCATAATGGTAAATCTTTCCGGGGTAAGAACAACCCCGTTTTCACTTTCATGGTCTGAAGGCAACCGGTTTTACGATTATTCCCTCACATTTGCCAGGAACCTGTACATATATAGCGGAGATTTACATGTTCCCTACTTTTCTCCAGGTCGATATGCCCTTTGGGGGTCGTTATTCCTGATCCCAGGTTTACCTATCTGGGCTCACAGGTTGTGGGACGCATTTTTGTGGGGGTTTACACCTTTATTACTCAGCGGTTTACTGACACAAAAAATACAAAATGCATTTTTGAGATGGGGATTAACAATATGGGGAGCGTTATTCATCATGCAAGGGCCGGTTTACCCGCATTTATTGGTTCCGATGATCCTTTTGGCACTATTCTTGTGGGCAGATAAATTATGGGTGAAGTTGTTGGCAGGTGCTGTTATTAGCTATTACGCCGGGATCAGTAGGTGGACCTGGGCATTGCTTCCCGGGACGTGGCTGGTTTTATTTGATTTGATCGTTGATTATCCTAGCCGGGCAAGGAGTTGGTTTAAAAAACTTATTCCAACCACTTTATTGGGATTGGCTGGTATATTGCCAGGTGTTCTTGGTACCTGGGGGAGTGTGCTTTTCCCGGAACAAAGCTTTGCAACAACTCAACCTTTACTGCTCTACCGTCTGCTACCTAATGCCACATATGGAGAAGGGTTACTACTCGGAGCGATATTGGTTTTTGGGCCATCGATCGCGATTCTTGGTTGGTTAATTGGCAGTACAAATTGGAAAATGAATAAGTTAGCGCTTGCTGCCATAATCGTATCAATGAGTGGTTTCTTAATCTTTGGTTTAATTGCCAGTACAAAAATTGGGGGTGGTTCAAATCTTCACAACCTCGACATGTTCATACTGACATTGGTTTTCCTGGCTGAACTCGCGATCACACAGCTACAGTCCAGATTGGAAACAACGCAAATCCAATTACCCCAATTAATATTGATTGCCTTGATCATGGTTGTGATCATTCCTGGGTGGATCTCGTTTCGAAGTGGAGGACCTACTGAGACCATTAACCATATGCTTGAAACAAATAGTTTAAAGACAATCAGGCAGGAAGTGGATAAAGCTAAAGAGCAGGGAGAAGTCTTATTTATTGATCAACGCCAATTATTGACTTTTGGCTATATAACTGATGTGCCTTTGGTCCCTGAATATGAAAAGAAGTACATGATGGACCAGGCAATGGGGAATAACTCTCAGTATTTTGAGCAATTTTATACTGATTTAAAAAATAAAAAATTTAAATTGATCATTAGTGATATTCAAAAAACAAATATACAAAAACAGGAAGAAGCCTTTAGCGAGGAAAACAATGCTTATGTGAAATGGGTTTCACGAGAGCTTTTGAATTATTATGTTCCAATAGCAACGATAAAAAAACTGGGTATTCAATTACTTGTTCCAAAGTAAATTAAGTAGTCACAAAACTAATTATTATTAATAGTCAACCTGGGTATTCAGTAAAACGGTCAAGGAATGGAAATTCAAAAAGATAACTATAAATACATTTATTCCATTCATTTGTTGAGGACGGGATTTGAAAAAACTTCTGCGTTTTAATGTTATTGCTCCGGTGGTATTACTCCTGGTGGCCTTAGGAACTTATGGATTAATGATCCGGAGCCTCGGCCTATATTGGGATGATTTCCCTTACATATGGTTCGGGCATGTCTTGGGTACGACGCAATATCAGAAAGTCTTTTATGATGAACGCCCCCTGCTGTCGGTCTTATATAACATCACTGCTCCGATATTTGGTGAAAATATTCTAAGCTGGCAGATTTTTGCAGTCACCTTACGCTGGTTGAGTGCATTATGTGTTGGCTGGATTGTACGTTTGATTTGGCCAGGGAAGAAAGAGGTTGCCTTTGTAATATCGCTCTTATTCCTGGTTTACCCCGGGTTCGGACAACATTGGATATCTACAATTTATTGCCGGACATTCATCCTGTTGTGCTTATTCCTGATTTCACTCGGGTTCATGGCTGAATCACTAAGGAAAAAGCAGAAATATCTGGTATTTCTAATATTGGGATTCATTTTCGGAGCATTAGCACTTCTGGGATCAGAATATTTTTTTGGTTTGGAATTGGCACGCCCGGTCATTATCTGGATCATTGCTTGTACAGGTCCTGAACCATTGAGGTTGAGAATAAAAAAGGCTGCATTATATTGGCTGCCATATTTAGCCGAGGTAATTACTTTTGGGATATGGCGTGGACTGATCGTAAAGTCATCCCTTTATGATGTGAGTATTAATAGTACATCGACCGGGGGGATACCTGGTTTGCTGTGGAACCTGGTCTCAAGTATGGCAACAAACGCATATAAAGGGGGCATACAGGCCTGGTTTCATATATTTTTATTTCCCCCGGTCGCAAAATGGCAGCAGACGATCAATGTTTTGTATTTTATTCTCATCATAGCAATATTTTTAACGATTGCCTGGTTTGGATGGAAATACCTTATCTCTGTGACTGATCACCAATGGTCAACCAGGTTTTGGCAGAATTGGCAAATTCAATCCATTGTTTTGGGGGTTGTCATGCTTTTATGCGGCGGACTACCCGTTTGGATAGCCAAACTACCCTTCAATATCATTTTTCCTTACGACCGCTTTATGCTGGCAATGATGTTCGGATCCGCTCTATTATTAACCGGATTAATATATCTGATCCCCAAAAAACTAATCAGGGTTGGAATTATTTGTTCACTAGCCGCTTTGTCCGCAGGGTGGCAATTTCAAACAGCGAATACTTTTCGGGTCGAATGGAAACAACTTGGAGGTTTCATACAGCAATTAACCTGGAGGGTTCCTGGAATGAAACCAGGGACCATGCTTGTTGCACACGAGCTACCATTTCGATATTACAGCGATAATTCACTTACTGCACTAATAAACTGGACCTATGCACCTGAATACAAGTCCGGATACATGCCTTACGAATTATTCTATTTAACGGTGAGAGGTAACAGCGCGTTAAAGCAATTGGAGCCGAATATTGAAATTACGTGGAATTACCGCTCACTTGAATTCCATGGCAATACATCTAATATGATCACCATTTTTCAGCCTGAGATTGGGTGTTTAAGAATATTAGACCCAAAATTCACAAACAAGAAATCACTCAGCGGGTTGAAAGACCCGCTTCCACAGGCAATCGCACTTTCCAATCTGGATAGGATAATTACAGACCCGTTGAACGCGGTTCAACCTATTCCATCGTATTTTCCACAATCCGAAAGCAAATCGTGGTGTTATTATTTCGAAAAAGCAGATTTAGCAAGACAACTAGGCGACTGGAAACAGGTTGAAACCCTTTGGGATCAGGCATTTAATCAATCACTTTCTGCAATTGATGTATCTGAGTATTACCCATTTATTGAAGGATTGGGTATGAATGGAGAATTGAGTAAAGCCATAGACCTTTCGCGAATGATGGTAGAGCAGAAACCCTCTTTGTATAAAGGATTATGTCAGATATGGGGTAGAATAGAAAGTGAAACAGGTGTCGGAGAAGCTGAAAAACAAATAATTGACGGGATAAAAGTTGAGCTAAGATGCAATCAACAATAAATATGACCATTAAAAAAGTAAAACCCAACTGCTCAATTGTTGTTCCTGTTTATAACTCGGAAGAATCTCTTCCTTTCTTAGCTGCCCGGTTGGAACAAGTTCTCCCCGAAGTTGCCAACCAATTCGAAGTAATCCTGGTGAATGATGGCAGCCGGGATAAAAGCTGGGATGTAATTCTGGAACTGGCCGCCAAATTTCCCTGGATTCACGCAATAAACCTTATGCGTAATTCTGGGCAGCATAATGCCCTGCTCTGTGGAATACGAGCTGCCAAATACGAAATAACCATCACCCTTGATGATGATCTTCAACAACCACCCGAGGAAATCCATAAACTTCTGGAAAAATTTGATGAAGGATATGATGTAGTATATGGATCGCCCAATAAATTACCACATGAATTCTGGAGAAATTTTTCGTCCAGATTCACTAAAAGGATCATGGCTTATGTGATGGGAATACCAAATGTGATCAATATTGGCCCATTTCGTATTTTTAGAACTGATCTTCAAAAAGCTTTTGCTTCATATCAGAGTCCAAATGTCATCATTGACGTACTGCTTTCATGGGGGACTTCGAAATTTGCCGTTACACCCGTAGATGAACAACCAAGGATGTACGGAAAATCAAATTACACTTTTGGCAAATTAGCTTCTGCTGCCTTTCTGGTATTAACCGGTTACAGTACTGTTCCTTTGCGCTTCGCCAGCATGCTCGGTTTTGCAGTCACCCTCTTTGGAGTCGCAGTCTTTTTGTACGTCATCATTCGTTATATTCTGCAGGGAAGCTTACCAGGATTCCCTTTCCTGGCATCAATAATCACTATTTTTAGCGGAGCACAACTTTTCACACTCGGAATTATTGGCGAATACATTGCAAGTATTTTTAACCGTTCAACCGATCGCCCCCCCTATGTAATTAACCAGGAAATCGAAAACACTCGATAAACGATTTAATTAATCGGAAATTAATAAATATTTTGCGGGAGGAGAGTCAATGGCTGAGAATTATGTATTAGTGACTGGCGGAGCAGGTTTTATCGGGGTAAACCTTGTTCACCGGCTCTTATCGAGCAACTCCCTGGGCGTGATAAATCTTGATAAATTAACATATGCCGGTAACCTCCAATCGCTTGATGACCTCTCCACAAATCCCAACCACGTTTTTATTCACGGTGACATCGGGAACAGAGAATTGGTCAGGTATCTTCTAAATCAATTTAAACCGAGGGCAATTTTCAATCTCGCCGCAGAATCACATGTTGACCGATCCATCGTTGACGGAGCAGCTTTTTTACAAACAAATGTCATGGGGACCTATAACTTACTGGAAGAGGCGCGTTCTTATTGGTTAGCCATGGAAAGTGAAAAGAAACCCGCATTCAGGTTCATTCATATCTCAACTGATGAAGTGTATGGTTCACTTGGAGAAACGGGAAAATTTACAGAAACATCAAGAACATTGCCAAATTCACCATATGCTGCATCAAAAGCAGCCAGTGACCATTTTGTCAGGGCGTTTTACCATACATATGGATTTCCCACAGTAACGACCAACTGTTCCAATAATTATGGACCTTACCAATTTCCAGAAAAATTGATTCCGCTGATCATCAATAATGCGTTGGATGGAAAGTCATTACCGGTATATGGTGATGGGGCGAATGTTCGTGATTGGATATATGTGGAAGACCATTGTGCAGCTCTTGAAATGATCATGGATAAAAACCGTCCGGGAGAAATATATAACATAGGCGCAAGTGATGAAAGAAAGAATATAGATGTTGTAAGGATGATCTGTTCCATTTTAGATGAATTAAAACCTGTATGGACGAATGAAAAACTTGCCGGACGAGGATTAAAACAATATTCGGATTTGATCTTTTTTGTTCCAGATAGACCGGGACATGACCGCAGATATGCCATAGATTCCACCAAGATCAAAAGGGAGATCGGCTGGAATATGGAAGTGAACTTTGAGGACGGATTAAAGAAAACAGTGCAATGGTATCTGGATCATCCTGAATGGGTATCAAATGTAAAAAGCGGTGAATATTTGAACTGGATCCATAAGAATTATTCTTGGCGGCTTGAGGAGAAGAAATGAAAGGTGTAATTTTAGCAGGTGGACAGGGGACCAGGCTTTTTCCATTGACGAAAGCCACCAACAAACATTTGCTGCCAGTAGGCAGAGTTCCGATGATCTTTCATGCGGTGAAGCAATTAGTTGATTCCGGTATAAATGAAATTATGGTAGTGACCAGTACAGAACATATGGGAGATCTGGTGCGATGCCTGGGCAGTGGAGAAGATTTCGATTGTACCTTTAGCTACCGGGTGCAAGAAAAACCGCTCGGTATTGCCCACGGATTATCCTTGGCCAGTAGTTTTGCTCGCGGTGAAAAAGTTGTGGTCATCCTTGCTGACAATATCTTTGGAAGCAGTATTAAGCAAATTGTGGAGAATTTTTCAAAACAAAAAGCAGGCGCAAGGGTGGTATTAAAAAAGGTGAGTGACCCTACACGATATGGGGTTGCAGCACTGGATGAGAAGCAGGTGATGTACATTGAAGAAAAACCGAAAGCACCTCCATCAGATTTTGCCGTAGTGGGTCTATATTGTTACGATGAAAAGGTTTTTGATATCATCCAAAACCTTAAGTATTCAGACAGAGGTGAATTGGAAGTTACTTCCCTCAATAATGAATATATAAAATTACACCAGATGGAATATGAGATATTCGAAGGTAAATGGATGGACGCAGGAACACCTGAATCCTGGTTTGAAGCGAACAGAATATTTTTTGAAAGTGAATAAAGGTAGGCATTATGACTGGTTTTTCTTCTGATGAAATTAGAAAGTTCTGGACGAATCAGGCTCGTTTGCATGGAAAATCTTACATAGCGTCCTGGTCTGACCAATCTGCTATTGATCTGGAAATAGTGACTATTCTCAACTGGCTGGCTGATGGGGATAAAGTCTTAGATGTGGGTTGTGCAAATGGGTTTTCTACCCTTGAATTTGCTGCAAACAAGAATATTGAAATAAAAGGCTTGGATTATATTCCCGAAATGATCCAAAATGCTAAGAATAATCTGGCTGATCTCGCAGGAAAACTGAAAGGGAGAGCAAGTTTTGATACGGGCGATATTACGCACCTTACGGAACCCGAAAATTCATTTGACAAAGTGGTGGCTGTCCGGGTGGTAATCAATCTATTTAATTGGGATACTCAGAAAAAAGGATTACGAGAACTCATAAGGATGGTTAAACCTGGAGGCCTATTATTGCTTTCGGAAGCAACTTTACAAGGTTGGCAAAATCTTAACCATTTCCGTAATGAATGGGGATTGGATGATATACCAATGCCGCCATTCAACCATTATCTTGACGAGGATCTTGTTATTGAAACCATGCTACCTGAAATGGAATTGATCAAGCTAGACAATTTTTCTTCCAGTTATTTCGTTGGAACACGAATAATCAAAGTCTTGCTTAGCCAGGCATCGGGCGGAAAAGTGAATCCAAATAACCCGGATATGGATTGGAATAAATGGTTTTCGCTGCTGCCTTCAGTCGGAGACTATGGTACACAAAAGCTATTTGTTTTCAAGAAGTTGGAATAATTGAGTAATTATGAGGATTTATGGAAAACATACCATTTAATAGGCCGTTTTATACAGGGAACGAAAAGTTAAATATTCAAACCGCATTGGATAATGCCCACCTTTCAGGAGATGGGGTTTTTACAAAAGCCTGTAGCTCACTTTTAGAACAGGTACTGGGTGTAAATAAGGTTTTGATCACGACATCCTGTACACATGCCCTGGAAATGTCCGCAATGTTATTGGACATCCAACCGGGTGATGAAGTGATTTTTCCTTCATTTACGTTTGTTTCGACAGTGAACGCGTTTATTCTCCGGGGTGCCAAACCAATTTTTGTTGATATCCGGCCGGATACATTAAATATGGACGAGACAAAGATTGAATCATTGGTAACTGATAAAACCAAAGCCCTCGTTCCTGTGCATTATGCCGGAGTAGGCTGCGAAATGGATGCAATTCAGTCAATAGCTGATAAGCACCAATTAAAGATCGTAGAAGATAATGCTCATGGTCTGTTTGCAAAATACAAAGGAAAATATCTTGGAACATTTGGGTCCATGGCAACCCAGAGCTTCCATGAAACCAAGAATTTTACCAGTGGCGAAGGCGGGGCATTACTGATCAATGATCCAGAGATGATCGAACGGGCAGAGATCATAAGGGAAAAAGGAACCAACCGGAGCAGGTTTTTCCGTGGCCAGGTGGATAAATATACCTGGGTGGATATGGGTTCCAGTTATTTACCTTCAGAATTGTTGGCTGCATTTTTGCTTGCACAGTTGGAAGGATGTGAAGAGATCCAGAACCGCAGGAAAAATATTTGGGAATATTATGATCTACATTTAAACGCGTGGACGGAAGAAAACAGTATACGGCGACCGCAGGTTCCAGCGTATGTTGAACAGCCGTACCACATGTATTATTTGCTGCTTCCAGATCTTCATTCCAGGACAGCATTTATAAAGCATATGAAAGATCATGGAATCATGAGCGTTTTTCATTATCTTCCTTTGCATTTATCACCCATGGGCATAAACTTTGGGGGGAAAGAAGGAGACTGCCCTATTACAGAAATGATGAGCGACCGGTTGGTCCGCCTGCCGTTTTACAGTGGAATGACTCCTGAAGATCTTCAGCGGGTGGTCAAAGCGGCTATGGCTTTTAAGGTTTAGTGGACGAAGAGTATGAATATTGAGTATCTCATGCTTCGTTTCATTCGGCGTAGGCTGCCGGAAAATCTGGTTAAAACACTCCTACGAAACAGATTAATTATCAAGCCGGGTTTGGAGACAAGAGAACCACGAAAGGCTGTTGAGAGGTATCAAAGTTTATTAAATGAACAGCTCACATCATTTTCAGGCAAAAATGTACTGGTTTTTGGATACGGGGGCAGCCTGGCTGTTGCTGTAGAATTGCTTCGTATCGGTTGTACGCATGTAACTGTATGTGATCTCTTCCCCCCAGTGGATAACCATATCGATGATTCACTCCTCCCTGAATACTCGCAATTCCTGGAGATGAATGTTGATGTAGTGAAAGCAAAACCAGAATGGATCACAATTTATCACGGTGATATTCGTTCAGTTCCGGATTCCATAAGGTTGGGACCTTTTGATCTTGTTATAAGCTCCTCGGTCTATGAACATCTTGAGGATGTAGACGGAATTACTGCAGCCCTTAGCAAACTATTGAAGCCATCGGGTTATTTCGTGGCATATATAGATCTGAGGGACCACTACTTTAAATACCCTTTTGAAATGTTGTGTTACAGTACAACAATTTGGAAAAATTGGCTTAATCCAACCAGTAATTTGAATCGGTACCGAATTTGGGACTACAGGAATATTTTCAATCGGTATTTTAAAAATACCCAGATCAATATATTGGAGCGAGATCTGGAACACTTTATTAAAGTGAAGCAGCGCATCCGGCAGGAATTTAAATCGGGGAATGAAAGCCAGGATGCTGTCGTGAGTATTGTTGTTATTTCATCTCAAACGATCTGGCAAAACGAAAGAGAATGATTACGGTAGTAAATAACGTCATCGTTTTTATAAAAAGAAATTTCAGGTTGATTGTCTTCAATCTAATCATGGCTGGTATTTTCTTTCCGATCACATACCAGCAAGTGGTCATGTTCAGTGAGAGTGATTATCAAGCTCATATTAATTTGGCCAGAAATTTATTACTCACTGGAAAGCTTTATTTTGGTGGTACAGCGATACCTCACCCTTTGAACGCAATCGGGATGATTTTCTTTCATCGAGTCTTTGGACTTACTCTGGAATATGGAGAAATAATTGTCATCTTACTAAGTTATGCTTTCCTTGGAAATATCATTTACTCCCAGATCAAAAATTCAACAGAATTAAATAATGATTGGAAGAGCATGTTTATTTCCTTTGGAATAATAATTGCTGGCTCTTTATTCTTATTGGTTGGGATTGACAACAAGTTTTATTTCGGATATATGGGTTTTGCTTTGTATCATAATCCAACAATTCTCCTCCTCCGCCCTTTTGCTTTGCTGTTATGGCTATTGATCATAAAATATTCCTTTTCCCCAATAAATTCGGGCAAGGCTATATTTCTGGGAAGTCTCGTGGTTATTCTGTCGACTCTGGCTAAACCCAGTTATATCATTTGTGTTTTGCCGGCAATGGGATTTGTTGTTTTCTGGCGGAAAATCCGTGGTAAACCAACTAACTGGAAGTTTGTATTTTTTGGATTATTTATACCCGCAATAATTGTGCTGCTATGGCAGTATAAATTAGCATTTATGGGATCTCGTGATTCCAATGTCATCCTGGCTCCATTCAAAGTAATTAGTTGGATGAGTCATAAAATTGCATTGAAATTTCTCCTTTCGATTATTTTTCCTTTGAGTGTCTCAATGGTCTATTTGAAGAGAGTCCTTCAAGATAAGGCAATGATAATTGGATGGATCATTTTTGGAATTGGATCATTCTATGGGTATTTTTTGGCCGAAGACGGTATTTCAATTTATGCTGCTAACTTTCTGTGGAGTACCCATATCACACTATTTATTTTATTTTTTCAATCGATCATTTTTTTTCTGAGACAAAAATCAAACGGTAAAAAATTCTTTCCCACAAGGATTCTACTCTGGTCGGTCTTCGGAACCCAGGTGGTCTGCGGAATCATTTACTACATACATTGCTTTATTGATCCGATCTATATTTAATTAGATTTTAAGATAACCTACTTGTTTATTTTATAATCGGGCATGTAAAGTGGTCCCGCATTAATTGCATGTATTCCCCTTTTTCTTTTGTGAGGGGGAGGACCTTATCCAATAATGAAAGCCTTGCACAAAAAACCGGTTCGTCCGAAGGAGCGGCTTTGATTTGGGTTGCGAGGTCAGAGGCATTTTTCCATTCATCAAAATATGCGAATGAATCTACGAATACCATGATTTTTAACGGGTCCGGATTAAAGTCTATGATGTCGATTTTACCAGCCAGTTTCCTAACGAGACTCCACTTCCCGGCTGCCGCGTTCTTTTCTGCCTCTTGATAATCCAAACACCAATTGGATTTAGGAGGTGAATAAAACACTTTGTTAAGATCAGAAAAATCTATATCAGCATCCGGGTTGATAAGCTTTTTTGGATTTGATAGGTGAAGCGCTTCTTTAAAAACTTCTCCACCTTTCTTAGCGAGGATGTCACTCTCTGGATCTAATAACCGTAAGCAACCTCGCTGATCAAGTTTCATATTGATGATCTGGTCTGTTGAACCTGAGAATGCACCGATGAGGTGTGGTTGAAAAATAGCTCTTCCCGGGATTAGCTCACCAATATCCAGTTGAATCCGTTCGGGGATGAAATATAAATAGTATTCCACATTCGCAGATGGACCTGGTTGGACGTAAGCCCAATTGATTCCTGCAGACAATGAATTCTCTTCGCCAAAATTAGTCGGGTTATGATCGATCACAAATATCGTGTTCGGGGTTACTTCCGGCATACGTTGTTTGAGTTGGTAAAAAAAGGATTTCTGCAACACCCAATCCTGCCTATAGGTATTTCCTATCAGAAATTGGAGACCGATAGAGAATCCAATTATTACTGATACTGCAACCAGATTGATTCGAAATTTGGAAGGCAGGAGACCGATCAAGCCAGCAATCAGCATAACCGCTCCCATCATAAATGGCAGGTAGAATCGTGTAGTCGAATAATCTTTTACGATCCTAATATCGGTCAGCCAGATTGGAATTCCTGCTAATAATGCGGAAAGAATTCCGACAAAAATAAATTGTAATGAAATCTTATGATTATTTTGATTAATGAAGGGTTGATTCTTCCAAGAAGCAGCAATAATAATCAAAATTCCCATGAAGATCATTGCGAAATAAAGAATAACAAAGGTTGTATTTTGGTTTGAAACTTCAACCGGGTGAAAAATATTTAGCCAGCAGGAAAGCATTGTGTGATAAATGTCATTGAATACCTTCCCGGCCAAACTATTAATAGTAGGGGTGAAATCTTGCTTTAAGCGATCAAAAAGGCTTAATTGATAATAACCAGTGATTTTAGCTTGATTAAATGCCCGCCAGATACTCACCGCTATGAAAAGGAGGAAATATATAAAAGAGTGGGCGGGAATACTTTTAACCCTTCTAATTGATCCGGGAGATCGGTTAATCGCCTGGGAGATTACCAAGGGTCGGAGCAACTCAAGAAAATAAAAGTATTCCAAACCAATAAGATTGATAAATGATAGCAATAAGCCAATTAATGTAAGGGGAATAAAAAAACGGGGATAGCGAATGGCATAAAATAATGGAATAAATGAAAGAATAAATGAAATTAAAAGTAAAAATACCAAAGAGAATGTGACTGCATTTGCCTGAAGATAAAATCCCGGATAAACTGCAAATAAAAGGGCAGCATATTGAACGACCTTGTTTTCTTTTCCCCACAATAAACATAAGAGCCACCAGAAAGCCAAAATACTGATCCAGCGTAAGAAAAAAATTAATAAATGCCAATGCCAGGGAGTGGGGCTAAGAACTGGATTAATTATGTTGTAAAAATGTATCAAATTTGGCCTGTTACTTTCAAAAAAATGGGCCAAATCATGGACTTTAAAGGACAGCCAGATATAAGACCAATCATCGCCGTAATATCCCAGGAATGGAATCCAGATGCCATAGGCAACAAAGGTAATACCTAACAAGAGCCAGGGCATTGCATCGGTCATCCATTGGACAGCTAATATCTTCGATAAAATGGATTTCATATGGATGATTATATAACACGGAGGTGAACTTCATAAATGGAATTATTCACTAAAGCGAAGCAGGAAGGTATTAGTTTATTATGGATGTGTTATTTTATACGCATAAATTTTCTTCATAATCGGCATCTTGACCGGCACTCCGGAAAAAGGTTATAATTCAATTAATGAATATTGATAATAATGGATGAATCATCTATCACTGCGCATGACCTCAGCCTGCTTGAGGGAATAGAAAAAGATCCGGATGTGAACCAGTCGATGCTGGCTAATCAGCTGGGAATAGCCGTGGGTACAGTAAACTGGCACCTCAAGAGATTGATCGAAAAAGGCGCCATCAAGGTAAAGCGGGCATCCCGCAAGAAATTGCGCTATATTATTACACCAGAAGGAATCGCATTGAGAGCGAGATTAGCTGTTGATTTTGTTCAACAGTCTTTTTCCCTTTATCGCCTAATCCGCGGTAGAGCAGCGGAACTGATCCCTACTATCAAAGAAGCCGGATACCACCAGGTGCGCCTGAACTTAGTTGGTGATATGGCTGATGTTATCCGGCTGACCTGCTTGGAGTATGGAATAACAGTAGTGGAAGACGAAGACACTCCGCTCATACGAATGGATGGTTTGAAGGTATTTGTCGATTATCCAGAGCAGGAGCGTAAATGAAAATACCAGCCTTATTGGCGATCACAAGCCACGGGAATGCCCCTTATTTAATGGCCAGCCGATTTGCCAAAGCCCTGGGGAATTCCCCGGTAGTCATTCCACACTACTATGGAGATAGGCAAATATCCATCCTGCGTGATGAGATTCCGGAAATGTCTGGACGCATCTTCCTATCAATTAAATTAGGGGAACTCTTCAAACCGTTATTACTGGATGCTGAAAAAGGATTACGTTTCTCAGAATTTGGCGCTTTATTGGTGAAGGATGATAATCCATTCAGTGTTCGAGCAATTGAAAATAAGCTTGTAAAACTGTTGGATGAAGGTATTCCAGCTACATCACTTGATGGTGTGGAAGACAAACGTTTCTATAGATCAGATTTTTCAGCAACGATCAATACGACATTACCGATTCGGGTGAACTTACCACGGAGTTACTTTTTCTTTACCGCAAAAATGTCTGATCTATATGGTTTGCCTCCGGATGGAGATCATTCGTTCGAAACGATGAAAGCAGTATCTGAACTGCTGCCATATGCGAAATTGTGGTCAGACGTGGAAGATACATTTGACGTCGAATTTATTCCCCGGATCAATGCATTCAGTTATAAGCAAAATTACGATTCTCCGAAAATCGTCCATACCCCACCATTTGCTTTCAAGCGTCCGGAAGTGAGTATCCTGGAAAGAGAGAGCTTTCTAATTGTTCCATCCGGAACACGGACCGATCTTCGAAAACTCCATCAGATCGCAGAATCCATACCACCTGAATATGAATGCCTTGTTTTAGGAAGTAAAGGATTGAATCGCGATTTTCCTGATAAAAAATACCATTACACAGGCGCAAATGTTTTCGGTGACCCGAAATTAAAAGGAGTGATATCACGTGGAGGTTGGGGGACAATATGGGAGTGCCTGGTAAATGGTAAACCAGATGCCTTGGCCAGTACCTCTTTTATTGAGGACCCGGAAATGGGGCATACTCAGAAGACAATGGAAAAACTGGGACTGGCTGAGATAATCAATGGATCAGCACTTTCGTTCCTTCATGAAGAGACCCGGAACAAGATTGTTGAAAAAATGAAAAATGAGAGAGAAACTGACCTGCAATTATTCGGGAAATACGCAAATGACGGATATGGTTATATTGCCAGCAAGATCCATGAGATGGAAAGTTGATCCATTAAGATTGAATTGAGGTATTTATGTTTGAAAATAATTTCTGGATAAATAAAAGGGTATGTATTACAGGCGGGGCTGGATTCTTGGGAACGCATCTGATCAAGAATATCAAAGATCGTGGGGCGACAGATATCTTTGTACCAAAAATTGAAGATTACAACCTGGTGGAAGTTTCTGATGTCAAGCGGATGTTGGATGACGCCAAACCAGATCTCATTATCCATCTCGCGGCACATGTCGGCGGCATCGGGGCTAATCGTGAACATCCGGCTGAGTTTTTCTATGACAACCTGATGATGGGTGTGCAATTGATCCACGAAGCATGGAAGCGAAACGTGGATAAGTTTGTGGCAATCGGTACAGTCTGTGCCTACCCGAAATTTACACCTGTCCCTTTCCGGGAAGATGATATCTGGAATGGTTATCCCGAAGAAACAAACGCTCCTTATGGACTGGCAAAGAAGATGCTGTTGACTCAATCGCAGGCTTATCGGCAGCAGTATGGTTATAATTCTGTTTTCCTGATTCCGGTGAATTTATACGGTCCGGGAGATAATTTTAAACCAGAATCATCTCATGTAATTCCGGCTTTGATCAAGAAGTGTGTGGAGGCAGTCGATCATGGTGATAAAGAAGTCGTGATATGGGGCGATGGCTCGCCCACTCGGGAGTTTATCTACGTGGAAGATGCAGCTGAAGGAATTGCGTCGGCTGCAGAAAAGTACAATAGTTCGGAACCAGTAAATATTGGTTCGGGAAATGAGATCAGTATCAAGGACCTGGCAGGTCTGATCGCTAAGCTTACTGGTTTCAAAGGAAAATTGGTTTGGGATATGAGCAAACCCAACGGCCAACCACGGCGCGGATTGGATGTGAGCCGGGCTGAAAAATACTTTGGGTTCAAAGCCAGGATGACCTTCGAGGAGGGCCTGCGCCGTACCATTGACTGGTATTTGAAAAATAAAATTTAACCGCAAAGAATTGCTGGGTGTAGATGTTACTAGTGCTGCAATTACCTAGCAGTGATGTTGGAGAGATATGACAGATGAAGTAACGATGATCAAGCCGTCACGAGGGTGGGTGGCGCTGAACCTGAAAGACCTGTGGAAATACCGTGAACTCGTGTATTTCCTGATCTGGCGGGACATTAAGGTCCGCTATAAACAGGCTGCCCTTGGCGTTGCCTGGGCTATCATCCAACCGATCCTGACGATGGTCATTTTTAGTGTCATATTTGGAAAATTTGGCAAGCTCCCCACGGATAACAGCATTCCCTACCCGTTATTTACATTCGCCGCCTTGCTTCCCTGGCAATTATTTGCGAATGCACTTCAAAGGTCTGGGACCAGCCTGGTGGGTTCTGCACATTTGATCACGAAGATCTATTTCCCAAGGCTAGTCATCCCCATATCTGCCGTGGTAGGTGGCATCGTGGATTTTGGAATATCTTTCATTATCTTAATCGGGATGATGATCTATTACAAAGTTTACCCCACCTGGAACATTCTATGGATCATCCCATTTACGATCCTGACCTTGATCACCGCTTTAGCGGTAGGGTTGTGGCTATCAGCTATGAATGTTCGTTACCGCGATGTCCAACAAATGATCCCGTTCTTGATCCAAGCCTGGATGTTTGCATCACCTGTCGCCTATTCTGCAAAAATGATCACTGACCGTGCGTGGCAATTGGTCTACGGGCTTAATCCCTTAGCAGGGATCATCCAGGGATTTCGCTGGTCATTGCTAGGTGGTACTCCACCGGGAGAATTAATGTGGATATCAGCCATAGTGATGGTGATCTTATTGATCAGCGGGCTTTATTATTTCAGGCGAATGGAAAAAACCTTCGCGGATACGGTGTAATCATGAACGATATCGCGATCCACGTTGCCAACTTAGGAAAAAAATATCAACTCGGAGCGCTGGGTAC
>JGI20214J51088_10001126_pt1 | contig 18195 bp, 7 predicted proteins | sample WetSurMetagenome_FD_51088 | JGI IMG/M metagenome (IMG submission 51088) | reverse complement strand
TGTAACAATTGATTTGGGGTTGGAGAAGTTTACAGTAAGATCCCATGTAAATGAGGTTGTTTTTACTATAGTAGCGTTCAGCATAAGATCCATACCGGTTGTTTTCATGGTTCCGGCGTTGGTATACTTGGAACTATATCCTGTTGATGGTGCAATTGGAACAGAAAGAAGCAGATCGCTGTTCTGGTTATTAAAATAAGCTATATCAACTGAGAAGCGATTCATGAAAAAACGGAATTCACCTCCGACTTCAAATGATTTCATCTGCTCAGGTTTCAGTAAATTATTGCCCATTCCTCCATTGAGTGTAAACCCGCTCTTGCCTAAGAAAGGGAAAGTAACACCGGTAGTCCAACCATCGCCTGAAGTTGCTTTGCCGTAATATGTTGTTGTATTATAGGCACCTGCATCATTTGCAACAATTGCATATGATGCACGCAATTTTCCAAATGACAATACTTTATTGTCTTTAAGAGCTGGCAATTCAGTGAATATAATACCAGTGCTCACTGAAGGATAGAAAAACTTGTTGTCACCGGCAGGCATGGTTGTTGACCATTCCTCGCGGGCTGTACCATTAAGGAATATCATATCCTTATATGAAATACCGAAATCACCGTAGAAAGCAGCTGTTCTCTTCTTATAGGTAGTTTCACTCGGTGTCACTGATGAGGAGTTTCTCAGATTATAGAAACCAGGGATATCAATGCCGTTTGCAATACCACTGGCACTATTGGAATAGCTCTGATAAATGTTATTACCAGCACTGAATGTGAGGAAGAAATCCTGACTCAGGCTTTTCTTGATCGACATAATGAGGTCTGAGTTTATATCCTGGTGCAAATCACGATATACTGATACATATCCGGCAGGATAAGCATTTGAGTTCTTTGCAAAAGAGGTCTTCGAACCACGTGTGTACCAGTCAGTTCCTACCCTGTAACTGAAACTTAACCAGTTGTTGGCTTCATAGATAAAAGCAAGGTTACCAATCAATCGGTTTACATTGTCCTTATAAATGTTGTTGTTTGCAGTCCAGTATGGGTTGTCATAACCACCACCACCACGGTAAGTACGTTGCTTGCCATCTGGGAAAATATAACCTGCTGAATTATCAAATGTTGGGGGAGTACGAACCAATCCGAGCATAACTCCGGAAACGTTTGAACCCTGCTGAATACGGTCGCCGGCATTGTTCATAAACGACATAGAGGCTGAACTGGTAAGTCTTTTGGTAAGTTTACTTTCGCCTGATAATTTAAAAGTTGTCTTTCCAAATGAGTTGTTAGGTATAATACCATCCTGTTTCTGATTCGATAGTGATACGAAATAATTTGTAGTTTCACTACCTCCGCTAATAGATAAGGAATTATTGTATGTAACACCTGTACGGAAAAAGCTGTACGGATCATAAACATTTACTGGTTTACCGTTGGCCAAAGGGTCATTTTTACTTACAATACGACCATTTGCATCCCATTTAGCGAGGTATTCATCCATTGGCCTGTATGTATATATGTTTGCATCAGGAGCAACCCAGCTTGGATCAGTCGTATAGCTGCAGGTATCAAGCCTTGCACCCCAGGATACGTTACGGTATGGATGTCCGTCAGCAGGAGAAGAAACATGGTTTAACTTCTGATCGTAGGCATATTCAAGATAACCTACATAACCTTCTGATGAACCTTGTGCATATTTATCCTGACGGGCCTGAGTCTGTGAAATTTTATCAAAGGTTACAGATGAATGAAAATCAATTTTCATTTTTGTGTTGTTTGTACCTCTTTTTGTGGTAATCAGGATAACCCCGTTACTGGCTCTCAAGCCATAAAGAGCTGTTGCAGCACCACCCTTTAATACTGTCATTGTTTCAATATCATCAGGGTTCATGTCGATAGCACGGTCGGAATAAGCAACCCCGTCAACAGCGCCATCACCACCGCTTGTCTGAATAGGAATACCATCAACCACAAAAAGGGGCTGGTTGTTCCCTGTAAGTGAAGTTGAACCACGGATTTCAATAAAGGTAGAGGCTCCGGCAGCGCCCGATGAAGGTGTAACGTTCACACCTGCAACTTTACCTGAAAGTGAATTGATTATGTTTGTGTTGTTAGAGTTGGCAATCTGGTCTGTGCTCACACTCTGCACAGAATAGCCAAGAGCTTTAGATTCACGTTTAATTCCAAGAGCAGTAACAACAACTTCATTCAGACCTAACAGGTCCGATTCAAGTGTGACATTAATTGCCGTGCGACCGGCAATTTCAACTTCCTGCTTTTTCATCCCGATATAGGAGAAAACAAGTGTAGTTGCATCCTTAGGTACTGTAAGCGAATATTTTCCGTAAGCATCAGTCACGGCACCCAATGTGGTACCCTTTACCTGAATAGTTACTCCCGGAATTACTCCCTCTCCCTGAACAGAAGAGGTAACCGTACCTGTAATGAGTATTGTCTGTGCCAGTAGCGTAGTAATACTAAACACAAACAAAACAATCAACAGAGATAGTTTCTTCATACGAATTAGTTTTAGGTTTAAGTTAACGGTGCAAAATAGAAAATGTCATTTTAATATCCAAAGAAAATATGATTTATTTCGCAGAAGGTGCCGGAATGGATATTATAAAGCAGTATCATGTTTATGCTTGATAAATTGAAGTGTTAAAATAAGTTAATTATCCAAAATTTATAATATAGAATTAAGAGCTTACAATTAAGGTAAAGGAATAAACATATGTTTAGCGTATCTTAAACAAGAATAAAATAAAAATTCTCATTAGAAGTACTATATGGAATGAAAAATTATGTGAGAAGATAGCCTCTTCCTCCCGCTAAATGACAAGAATAAATTGTTAATTCCGAATCTCCGTTCAATTTTTTACATACCATGGATTATGATAAATGGCTCTGAAAGAGCCAAATATAAGGAATATACTGTTGAAATTATAATAACTGCTAATACCTATTTTTTCAAAGTATTATTCTTTCTTAATTCAATAGCAGCTATGCACAGATCTTTATAAAGCTCCTCGCCTATAGCTCTGATCAGGGCTTCTTTAAGAAACTCATAAACATATATTCCTTCTTCTGAACCTGTCTTACGGGCAGGGGAACAGATTGCCAGCTCTTCATAATTTACAGCTCTGAAATCAGAATAATATTTGATACGAATCGGAAAGAGATGGCATGACAAGGGTTTTCTGAATGTGACTTTACCATCAGACCATGCTTGTTCAATACCGCACATGAAGATATTATTCTTAAGAATAGTGTAAGCACATTCTTCGTTTCTTATCAAAGGCGTCACTCTGTCATTTTCAAAATCTGTAACGCTTCTCCCTTTTTCTTCTATTGCAGCTATACCTTCGGGTCTGAGATAGGGCTTAACATCTATCCAGATATCTTCCAGAATATGTGCCTCATCTGCGCTCAGGGGAGCTCCTGAATCACCATATCTGCAGCAATTTCCAAGACATAAAGGCAGATTGCATCTGAATTTTTTTTCGAGAATATCAAAACTAAATATTGTGTCGTCGATACGAAGCATAGATTTTTTTTTGCCCCCCTGCCCCTCTAAAGGGGGGTAAATTTCCGGTACTTATGCAATTTCTTAAATATTCCTGTGGATTAGTCCCGCCTTTTCGGGATTGGGGGGCCAATCCATAAAAGAGCAGAGTTTAAACCAAAGCTTTCCCTGTCATATCTTTTGGAATGGGAATACCCATTATTTTCAATAAGGTCGGTGCAACATCAGCCAGAATTCCCTCTTTAATAGTATTATAATCATCACTCACAAGAATAAGTGGTACAGGGTTTAGTGAATGAGCCGTATTAGGAGACCCATCATCGTTAATTGCTTTATCAGCATTCCCGTGGTCTGCTATTATCAATACGTCATATCCCGAATTGCGTGCCGACTTTATTACAGCTCCGGCACATTCATCTACAGTTGCAACTGCTTTTTCGATCGCTTCATATACTCCGGTATGACCAACCATATCACCATTTGCGAAATTAAGACAGATGAAATCAAATTTACCGGATTCAATTGCCTTAATAACTGCATCTTTTACACCGTAAGCACTCATTTCAGGCTGAAGGTCATATGTTGCCACTTTTGGTGAAGGGATCATAATTCTCTCTTCATTTTTAAATTTCTCTTCTCTTCCTCCAGAGAAAAAGAATGTGACATGTGCATATTTCTCGGTTTCAGCAATTCTGAGCTGGTGCTTTCCGGCTGAGGCAAGCACTTCTCCTATAGTATTTTCAGCATTTTCCTTGGGATAAATAACATGAAGTCCTTTAAAAGTGGCATCGTAGGGAGTCATTGTGCAATAGTACAATGGGATTGTCTTCATTCCATCCTCGGGCATATCTTTTTGAGTAAGAGCAATAGTAAGCTCCTTTGCCCTGTCATTTCTGTAATTGAAAAAAACGATTACATCACCCTCTTTCACATTCCCAACAGGAGTGCCAGTATTGTCGGTAATAACTATCGGCTTCATGAATTCGTCTGTAACTCCCTGATCATATGACTCTTGCATTGCATCAATTATATTACCTGAAGGTGTTCCTATACCGCTCACGATCAGGTCATATGCCTCCTTGATTCTCTCCCATCTCTTGTCACGATCCATGGCATAGTACCTTCCAATGAAAGATGCAACCTGTCCATTTGATTTCTTAAGATGGTCGAGCAGGTTCTTCATAAACCCAATCCCGCTACGTGGATCTGTATCGCGGCCATCGCCAAAACCGTGGATAAAAACATTTTTTAAACCATAACTCATTGTCATATCGCACAGGGAGTAAAGGTGTTTATCAAGAGAATGTACCCCTCCATCGGAAAGTAATCCAAGAAAATGAACCTGTTTTTTTGCGTCACGGGCATAAGAGAAGGCATCAGTCAATACTTTGTTTTGTCTGATCTCACCAGTCTTGCACTCCTTATTTATTTTTACGAGATCCTGGTAGATTACCCTGCCGGCACCAATATTAAGATGGCCAACTTCTGAATTTCCCATTTGTCCGTCTGGTAATCCAACATCCTCTCCTGAGGCATGCAACCTTGAATTTGGATAATTATTCTTATACCAGGAAATATTCGGAGTCGGGACCTGGCTTATAACATCAGCTTTGGAGCCATCACCTATTCCCCATCCATCGAGTATCATTAATAAAGTTTTCCGGTTGCTCATATTATTAATAACTATGTAAAGTTTTAACAAAAATAAGGTACCCTTGTTCAGGATACCAATTCCGGGGCAAATTTAGTTAAAATTGCCAAATGAAATATTTTTTAATCTGATTGATATTCAAATTTTATAAACTAATGTCTTTTGTTTTGCATTAATGAGTCTTTAGTAACTCAAGTTGATGGGTACTGATTTCTGACTAGTTTCTCATATATAGAATGATATAGATTGATATAGCTTGATATAAATTGATGTAGATTGATGTAGGTTGATATAGGTTGAAATAGAACTTTATACCAACTATATTTAGTAATACTATAATAATTTTTTTATCCGTTATCAAATAATCAGCAACAAGCAACTGGTAATTAAGGCTAATTAAAAGACTTTATCTTATTGGATCTATTTTAATTTTAAAACTTCTATCCAAACAAGTCTTTTCAAGAGGTATATCCTTAGCTACATAGGTATTCCATTCATTCTGAGTCATGTTTCTTGAAACAGTATTGCAGATATTACGAGCCAGATAGTCAACGTGAGTTGGACGGCTGATAATGTTTCTATCACCTTCGAATGAACCGGATACGATCATCTCACCATCGGAGCTGAACTCCATTACGAGGACAAGTCCCTCATTGTCAGAAAAAGTAACCGGAGGTTCTGTAAGGTCGGACGGATCTTTTATATTAAATAATTTCAGTGTTTTGTCATCACCTGCAGTTGCCATCTGCTTAAGTGTCGTATTAAACTTAATATCATTAATCTGTGAATTATGTGCTCTTACTTCTGAAATCCTTTTACGAAGATTTACATCCCACAATTCTACATTTCCATCAGCATCACCGAGAGCAAGCAGATTGTTATCAGGATTGAATCTTATCACTTTAATATTTTTACCGGCAGTTTCAATTCTGAATTTATCAGAGTTGCTATCGGGATTCCATACCATGACCTTTCCCTCGCTGTTTATACCCGCCATGTAATTGCCATTTGACGATATATCAATTGATGTTATCTGCATTGATCCGTCAGTAATACTTGTATTTGTACGGGCTTCTATATCCCATTTAAGAACCTTGCCATCGATTGAAGCGGAATAGAGGTATTTCCCATTAAAAGAAAATATAAGCGACTTGATTTTCCCTTTATGTCCTGCCATCTCATATGCTACATTATTCGCTTTGAGTGGTATCATTCGTATCTTTGAATTTTCGCTTCCGCAAGCCAGCCAGGATGCATCAGGACTAACTGCAAGAACTTCAATAATATCGCTGCCTGAATAGATTATCTGAAAAGTCTGTTCCTTTCCTTCCAGTGACCATTTGAGTACCTGACCATCATAACCGGAAGTATAAAATTCATTTTTTGCCGGTGCAAAAGCAATACTTTTAATCCCGCCTTTATGTCCTTTGAATGATTTACAATAAGGGTTGCCATACTGGAGTGCAACATTATACAGGCCACCAAAAATATCAGCATCATTGTCTGGTCCGTTATAATTCTTATTAAACAGGTAAGCCTGGTAGGCCAAAAGAGTCTGAAGATCTTTTTGTCCCTGTAACTGTAAAGATTTTAATGACATAGACTTTCCCAGGGAAATCATCCTCTGACTAAGTGCTACATTTTTTTGATCAGTGGCAATTCTGGCTTCACGCTCTGCTCTTATACTGACACGTTTGGCAGAATCAGATTGTTCAAAGGCTGCATTTCGCTGAGATATAGCCTCGGCTGCGATCTTTTCTGCCATTGATATTTGATTGTAAGCTTTTTCCTTCTGCTTTATTGCCTCTTCTGCTTTCTTATTGGCATCATTCGCACTCGAATATGCCATTGTCCTCTGTTCTATAGCAATTACAGCAGTTGAATCAGCTAATAGTTTTTCTTTCTGAGCCTGAATCCGTTGCTTTTCGGCAAGAATTGTCTGCCTGTCGGAGGTTTTCTTCTGAACATTAGCCAGGAGCATTAATCCCAAAGATATGATAGCAGCAACACCAAGTATTCCTGCAACTATCTTTGTTCTTTTCATACGCCTCTTATGAAGCTTGATTTTATTTTCCTCTTCTTCAAGAAACTCCTTTTCACTTGTTCTCAGAAAGACCATTGCCCGTTCAAAGGCAGGATTAAACCGTTCAGCCCAGTTGAGTGTTGGTTTATACTGATTACGCCAGTTAATGGCCAGCAGAAGGTCGGGTGGTCTCCACAAGCTCGTCTTACCCTGCTGGTACATAGCTGATGATTCGGAGAGCCGCATATACATCTGTACCGATGCAGCTTCTTCATCCACCCATTTTCTTAGCCTGTCCCATAATGGTATAATGCTCTCATGAGATATATCAATAACAGAGTCGTCGTTTAAAACCTCATTCTGTAAAACTGTAACAAAAGCTCGTGATGGAATTCTGAATTTTTCAACTACGTCAAATAGTTCTTCACTTGTGCATCCGGCAACATATTTTATAGTTCTAATATGCAATGGATGTCTCAAACCTTTATTATCTGAACCTTTCTCTGTGATACTTTTAAACATCAATTCACAGATCACTTTACCTCTGTTATTCAGCTCCTCATATGCCTCTTCAGCATGCTGCGACAAAGCATTTTGATAAGTGCCAACCGTGTTATAGTCATTTTTGTTTATCGGTCTATCTGGCTCATCAAGCTCCTGCCACTGGTCCCATATCCTCATCATAGTGTGCTGTAAAACAGGAAGCTGATCAGACCGATCGCCAATATCAAGAATTAACGTTTCAACAAGGTCAGTCTCAATTTTTGCACCTCTCAATTTTATGGGACCCTCGATTGCCTCTCTGAAATTCTCCTTAATCATCCGGGGAACCATATAATTACTGCTATTTATGAGCTGAGAAAGTCCCTGGAAATGCGAGCATGCTCCAATAAAATCGGAACGCATGGTAAATACAAAATAAGTATTGTCAGGGGGCTGTAATACTGCTTTAACTATGGAATCCACAAACTTCGAGTTTGACACAAGTGCATTATCGTCTTTCCCTAGTTTGTTATATCTGAAAAGGTCATCGAACTGGTCGATAATAATAAGAACTCTTTCCTCTGGTAGTAATTTGAGTTTCCCGGCAACATCAGCAAAACAATCAATATTATCCTTAAGCCCGGAAAGGAATATATTAAATTCAGATTTTCCTTTCCCTGAATCCTGAATATTCTCTGATAATGCTTCTGCCAGATTCCCATAAGGGTCATTCCCGGGTCTGAAAGAAATAATCCTCCAGGGAGAAGATTCCTTAATTATCAGGTTTCTGATCTTTGGCAACAAACCACAATAAATAAGTGAAGATTTACCGCTTCCTGATGCACCTATTACAGCAACATGCCTGTTTTTCAGTAACTTCTCAAGAAGATCTTCGCTCTGGGTTCCCCGTCCGAAAAACAAATCACTCTCGTCCTGAGTAAATGGCCTTAGTCCGGGAAATGGATTAAAATTTTTATTATCTCTCTTTGTTCGCATGATTTAATATACCTTAACTATACTTTTATACTGATTAGCATAATTTCATTTACGTGATAAATCCAGTGTATCCAATAAAATAATCTTCTTTTCAGTAATACTTTCCTAACTCAGATTTGCTTATTCATCAATATTCTCAATATATCTCAATATCACAGATGATTTTTCGGGGTGCTGATTAATGTATTCTTCAATATTGCTTAAAGGAATACTATAATAAGATGAATGATCTTTTCCTATAAAATCAGCTTCCTGTGCCTTCATCTCTCCATAATAATATAAACTAACTCTCTCTGAATGTTTTTTGTCTGAAACAGACCATATAATACAGTCATTGTCAAAGGGAGATAATCCTTTTCCAGGTTCCTTTGTATATTTCATCACTCCGGCCAGAGGTAAAAGTTCTTCTTCCGGAATTTCAATAAAATAATTTGAGAGAAAACTGACCTTTTCAAAAAGCAATTCCATTTCACTTATCTCTCCATTAATAATCCTGTCGAGTCTCTTTCTTGTTGAATCAGGTAACCTATGGGAAACTGATTTATATAGCTTAGGGTTAGTTCTGGACATAAGGTTGACCGATTCTTCCTGTAATAATATTTCCGGGCTGAATAGAAGTGCTATTACAGATTCGGCCATTTCAATATCTTCAATGGCCGAGATACTTCTTAATGTGCTTGCTTTTGTCCAAACACTGATAAGATTATAATCTCTGTTTAAAATGTATTCTAAAAGTTTATTATATTTTTGAACATCCCCGGGGAAGTAATTATGCAAATTTTTAAGCTTCTCAGTGTCTTTCCCAGCATTGAGAAGCGAAATTAATTTTGGCTTAATTGCATCATCTATGACCAGATCAATCAACTCAAGAGCTAAAGTGACACTCTCAACAGATGATCTTTTCAGATTAATCCTGATTTTGTCTATGTAATCTGAATCATAGGTGATTGACAGAATATTAAAAAGAAAATTATTCCACCGTTCAATTTCCTTATTCATCAACTCAAGCAAGAAAATATCATTATTGTTTTCAAGACAAACTTTTGCAGAAAGATTCCAGGTCATAATCCCTATAGTCTCAGAAATAAGAATAAGCAGCCGCTCTTTATCTTCACCTGATGCCTTGAATTTGCCCTCAATAAGACAATTAACTGCGACCTCTTTCAATTGCCTTGAGTTTGACCAGAGTCGAGAAAACAGGAATCCAAAGCTCTCTTTTGAATTTGTACTCCCCAAAAGCCGTAAGATTATTTTACTGGTATTTGAATTACCCGACGAGATAAGGTAAAACCTCTCCAGGTCATCTCCTGCACCGCTACCAAAAGTCTGCAGAACAGCGGAAGCATCAGTTTCCAACCCCGGAATATTGAGACATTCACACACATCAGATAACATTTCATAAAATTTGAATTTACCTATCATGAATATTGCCAGTCGCTTCGCCTCAATTGAGTTGTCTCTTAAAAGTCTCAGGATTTCAGTTGTTTGTGGCTGTCTTGTTCCCGCAAGTGTTTTCCTTGAGCTTGTAATCCTATCATCTGCAATATTCANATCCGATAAAAGCTTTTCAAGAGTTTTGACCTCANCCGANGCTTGCTGGCGGACTCTATCATTAATTGTTGAATTATTTGTGATTTTTTTCAGCACAGGAATAAGAGTAAAATCTTTCTTCCTGTCGGACTGGATAATTATATTTTCATAATACCATTTGTTAGTATTTTTTTCCAATGCAGAGTAATCACCTGAAATCAAGCTGAAATAATCCTTTCTGAAATTTCTGTTTGCTGAGAATCTGCTCTTATAAATATACCGTTCATCTAAAAAATCTGTACCTGATTTCATATGACCAACTGTTTCAAGATTTTTTCTTAAAGCCTTTTTGTATTCCATGTATAACCGGAATGCAACAAAAATCCATATTAAAATGAGAAAGAAAATTATTACTGAAAAGTGAATAAGCCTGATAAAGCCCAGAATACCAAGACCTGTCAGCAAAAGTCCGGATATAACCGCCGCTATTTCGTTTATGGTACCATTAAACCCCGACTGAAATTTATACCTTATTTTTTCATCTATAGTCTGATAAATAACTCCGAGTGAAGGAAATTCTACTGAGGTTTTTAGAGAAACTGATAAAAGCCTGCTCAACGCAAGAATAATGAAGAATATAAGAAACCCTGCCACAGATTCAGGGGTATAACCCATTATAATACCAAAAGATATTGCAATTAAGACAATGGCAGCTAAGATTACAGGAGAAATAGCAAGACATGTCCGAAGCCCGTAATTCCTTATGAGGTATTTGAATACAAATAATTTAACAAGCAGTGTTAAAGACATTACGCTACCTGTAAATATCCCCAGAAATCCGGCAAGGTCTTCCCCGGAAGGGTATTGTACCCTGGTAACTGCAATAAATGAATATTGTATAAAAAACGCGGTTATTACAGATAGAGCAATGAATAAAGCAATAATCCCTGTATACCGGTCTTCATAAAAAGCAGTGAAAACAGGTTTCCTTACTTTTGAAATATCAGGTCTCATGTCACCATCCGAACCAGAATATCTGAATCTGTTACCAATTATCATCTGAATAATTGCAGCAACAAATACTGAGGATGCACTTATCAGAATAATATTATGCAAACCGAATCTAAATGAGATAAGGACAGGTATAGCATAACAAATTATAATGATGCCTGAAATCAATCCTGTGTCAGCAAGTTCCAACAATCTGTCACCTTGTCTTGATGTAAATAGCCTGCCTGTTGTTTTCCTGAATCCAAGTATTGCAAGAATATTCAAAGGTCCAAGCATAATAAATACAATGAATATCACCCATTCTGCAGGATTTAAAATAAGTGCAATCCAAAGAATAAGGGTAAATAATGTAACAAACAAAATGTTAGTTACCGTAAAATTCCTGAATTCCAACCTGGTATGAAACCTTGTATAAAGTGATGTAAGAATAATACCGGCTATTCCGGATAAAACATATCCTCTTGCCATCATTTTTTCATCAAATATTGCAAGAAAAAGGGAGTGTGCACTGATATCGAAGGCCCCGAAAAAAATTCCAAGAAAAACCGATTGTGCCAAAAGCAACAGGACTGTGGATTCTTTGTCGGATTCAATTCCAGGGAGAGAAAAAAAACTATCTCTCATATTTTCTGCATCATAAGTTAGAATACACTAAAATTAGTAATTAAATCTTTATAGAGAACCTGCAATGTGTTATTTGATCTATGATTAACATTTATTGATGATATATATCTAGATATTAATTATATAGATGTCATAACAATCATTTGTGGAATAAAAGTTCTCTGATAAGCCACTGGAAAAATACCAATCAAAGTTTTTACAAATTCTATGAAGTGTTTTCAATACCAACTCATGTGCAATGTAAAATATTTTCAATTGCCCTTAACATAATATTATTAACAATCGATACACATTACTTAACTTAATACCAGACTATAAGGATCATTTATCCAGTTTGCTTTTTACAATTGAATATAACAAATTAATATTAAGGTCCATTCCTTCAAAAGTTATATCAGCCCGGTTATAAAATTCTTCGCGGGAATCAAGCTTCTTTTCAATGTAGCTAAGTAATCCTTCATCGCTCAGGTCTTTTATTAATGGCCTTTCACCGGATGAATCAGATAGCCGGCTTTTCAATTGTCCTGGGGTAAGTTTAAGATAGAGTGTTAAGCCGGTTGCAAGCATATAATCCATATTTCCATCATGGCACGGGGCTCCTCCACCTGTAGATATAACAACATTTTTTTCGGAATCTAGACTTTTTAATATTTCTGTTTCGGTTTTGCGGAAATAATCCTCTCCATACCGGGAAAAAATTTCAGGAATTGTTTTTCCTGCTTTTTCTTCAATCTTAATATCCATGTCGGTAAATGACCAGCCAAGCAGGGAGGCAAGTTTTTTCCCTGCTGTTGACTTACCACTTCCCATAAATCCAATAATATATATACGGTTGTTATTGAGCATCATAACTCAAGCTTCATCTGTGCCGGATCTTCATGCGTTAATGGTGGAGGGGGCTCTTCATCCGACACTTCCTCTTTGGGTATCTCAACCTCCTTCTTAATTACAGGTTCGATTTCCTGTATATTCTCCACCATAAAACTTGTCAGCCTTTTTCCTTTGGCTTTATAGCTCTTGATTCCAATAAATTCAGAAACTTCAATTATTTCATTGTCCCTGTCCTTATGTTTACCTCCGAAGGATATTTCAAAACGTGGGTATTCTACTTCAGTGAGGCTGTAAAGTTTTGATTCAGGATCTTCATTGATAAAGCATTGTGGTTTCTCTGACTCTTCAATTGTGAAACGTTTTACATAATAAAACTTCTGTTCTGCATCCCAATAAACCGCAGAATAAACCTTACCTGGTCTGAATTTCTCAATAATAAGAATATTATCCTCAAAATGATTTGACAGATCGAAACCTGCGATTCTGAAAAAGCCGTTCTTAGTTATTGCCAGTATTTTGTCATCAGCACTGAACTCCCCGAGGAAAATTCCCCTCCCGTCAACATTCAGTCTGAAGACAGCATCATCAAACCAGATCTTTCTTCCTCCAAGTGTAGAGAGTCCCTTCTCCTTCAGGTTTATTTTATGCACTGCATTCTTTGTCAGGATGTTGCCCATAGAAGATTTTCCCTTGATGCTCATCTGTCCGAAATCGAACTCGAACATAAGTTTCTTAAGTCTTGCCTTTGGTTTATGATGAACGTTAATTACTTCTGCCTCACCATTCGGATTCGCACTCAGATAAACAATCTTTGAACCTGGAGTACCTCTTGTCAGATTATACTCCTTATCGCGTGTAAGGCCGGAAATCGCACATCGCTTTGCCAGTAATGGTCCGTCCTTCCCATCCTGATAAACTACATTATAAATAGTACGTTCATCATTTTTAAGAAAGATCTGGGCGTAAAGAATATCATTACCTACAAACACCTTATCGGCTACCTTTGTAATGAGATATACTCCATCCTTTCTGATAATTATAACGTCATCAATATCAGAGCAATCGCAGATAAATTCATCCTTCTTCAGACCAGTTCCAATAAATCCTTCTTTATAATTTATATAGAGCTTCGCATTATTGGCAACTACCTTTGTTGCTTCAATTGTATCAAAACTTCTGAGTTCAGTTTTCCTTTCCTTTCCTTTACCGTACTTTTTCTTTATCTGCCTGAAGTAGTTAATCGCAAATGGGATTAGGTTTTTCAGATGATTTTTAACCTCTTCTATCTCGGTTTCAATTCCTTTTATATGTTCGTCGGCTTTTTTTACATCGAATTTCGAGATTCTCTTGATCTTTATTTCAGTGAGCTGGATAATATCCTCTCTTGTTACCTCCCTGTACAATAGTTTTTTGAATGGCTCAAGGCCCTTGTCAATATCATTTATTACAGCTTCCCATGTTTCGCTCTCTTCAATGTCGCGGTAAATCTTTTCTTCAATGAATATCTTTTCAAGAGACGACATATGCCACCCTTCATGGAGTTCAGCAAGCCTTATTTCCAGTTCTGATTTAAGAAGTGCTACTGTTCTGTCCGCAGAATGCTTCAGGATGGAGCTTACCCCCATAAATGAGGGTTTGTCATCGACTATAACACAAGTATTGGGTGAAATTGAATATTCACAATCGGTAAGAGCGTAAAGTGCATCGATTGTCATATCAGGAGATACACCGGGAAGCAAATGAATTACAATTTCAACGTTCGCCGATGTATTGTCATCAATTTTTTTGATCTTGATTTTCCCTTTTTCGCTTGCCTTGATAATGGATTCTATCAGGGAGCTTGTAGTTTTTCCAAATGGGATCTCAGTAATTACAAGTTCCTTTTTATCAACTTTTTCGATCTTTGCTCTAACCTTTATTGCTCCCCCACGTTGCCCATCGTTATATTTTGAGACATCAACCATTCCACCTGTAGGAAAATCAGGATAAATGATGAAATCTTTTCCCTCGAGGTAATCAATTGATGCATCAATAAGTTCATTGAAATTATGAGGAAGTATTTTTGACGCCAGGCCGACTGCGATTCCCTCACCGCCCTGGGCCAGTAGCAATGGGAACTTTACAGGTAGTGTGACTGGTTCCTTGTTGCGCCCGTCATACGACAGTTTCCATTCTGTGGTCTTATGATTAAATACAACTTCGAGAGCAAATTTTGAAAGCCGGGATTCGATATACCTGGGAGCAGCGGCACCATCACCTGTCAGCAGGTTACCCCAGTTACCCTGCATATCTACAAGCAGTTCTTTCTGCCCAAGCTGTACAAGAGCATCCCCAATTGACGCATCACCATGAGGGTGGAATTGCATTGTATGTCCAATGATATTGGCTACTTTATTGTAACGTCCGTCATCCATTCTTTTCATTGAATGGAGTATACGGCGCTGCACCGGCTTGAGTCCATCGTGAAGGTGGGGTACTGCCCTTTCCAGAATGACATATGATGCATAATCAAGGAACCACTCCTGATACATGCCTGATAAAGCAGTCACAGAATGAAGAGCAGCCGGTCCGGATGGGCCTGTGGCATTGCTCTCTATATTGCTGATATCCAGTTCTTCTTTTTCCATAAATAAACCAGGACTCCCTTATGCTAATTCAGCGGTTTTTCCTCCTCAACTATATCTTCTTCAATTCTGAGATTACCAATTATAAAATCTTGTCTGTCAGGCGTATTTTTACCCATATAAAATTCGAGGAATCCGTCAACGGAGTCATTTTTTTTCATCCTTACAGGCTCAAGTCTCATATCTTTTCCGATGAAGTGGACGAATTCATCGGGCGATATCTCTCCGAGTCCCTTAAACCGGGTCATTTCGGGATTTGGACCTAATGCAGCTATCGCTTTTGCTTTTTCATCGGGAGAGTAACAATATCTTGTCTCTTTCTTATTCCTTACCCTGAAAAGCGGTGTCTGAAGAATATAAACATGTCCTTTTCTAACAAGATCGGGAAAGAACTGAAGGAAGAATGTAAGCAGAAGCAGCCTGATATGCATTCCATCAACGTCAGCATCTGTTGCCACAACAACATTATTATATCTGAGATTTTCTATCCCGTCTTCTATATTCAGAGCTGCCTGAAGAAGATTGAATTCCTCGTTCTCATATACAATCTTTTTCGTAAGGCCGTAGCAGTTAAGAGGTTTGCCACGCAAGCTGAAAACTGCCTGAGTCTCCACATTTCTCGATTTGGTTATCGAACCACTTGCCGAGTCACCCTCTGTTATGAAAAGTGTTGAATCAAGCTTGTTATTATCATTAGAATTATAATGAATCCTGCAATCCCTGAGCTTTTTATTATGAAGGTTGACTTTTTTTGCCCTGTCGCGTGCCAGCTTTTGAATCGATGATATGGCTTTTCGCTCCTTCTCCGAGTCTTGTATCTTTTTCAGTATGATCCTGGCTGTTTCAGGATTCCTGTGAAGATAATCATCTAACTGCTTCTTTATAAACTCACTTATAAAATTTCTAACCGATGGCCCTTCCGGACCCATATCTTTAGACCCCAGTTTAGTCTTTGTCTGCGATTCAAAAATCGGTTCTTCAACTTTAATACTTATAGCTGCAATTATTGAAGACCGGATGTCTGACGGATCATAATCTTTTTTATAGAAATCCCTGATTGTCTTGACAAGAGCTTCCCGGAAAGCGATCAAATGAGTTCCGCCCTGAGTAGTATTCTGACCATTTACAAAACTGTAATAGTCTTCTCCATACTGCAATCCATGAGTAAATGCTATCTCAATATCCTCACCGTTCAGGTGTATGATCGGGTAAAGACCCTCTTTGCCCATATTCTCATTAAGCAAATCGACCAGTCCATTGCGGGACAAAAACTTATTCCCGTTAAAATTGATTATTAATCCGGCGTTGAGGTATACATAATTTTTCAGCATCGTATCTACATATTCCGATATGAAAAAGTAGTTGCCGAACATCCCTTCATCGGGTTGAAAAATCACCTCGACTCCGTTTTCCTCGCTTGTTGGCGCCAGTTCATGATCTTTTACTGTTATTCCATGTGCAAATTCGCTGACTTTAACCTGCCCTTCACGTATTGACCGTATCACGAAACTGCTCGATAAGGCGTTGACAGCTTTGACCCCTACCCCGTTCAGTCCAACGGATTTCTTAAATGCTTTTGAATCATACTTGGCTCCTGTGTTCATCTTTGAAACAGCATCGACAACCTTCCCCAGAGGTATCCCCCGGCCATAATCACGAACCCTGACCTCTTTACCTACAATGGAGACATCGATTTTTTTGCCATTTCCCATCATATACTCGTCAATGGCATTATCCATGACCTCTTTGAGGAGAACATAAACACCATCATCCTGAGAGGATCCGTCACCCAGTTTTCCTATGTACATACCAGGCCTAAGACGGATATGTTCTCTCCACTCCAGTGTTTTTATATGTTCTTCAGAATAACCTACCGACATTTTTTAGGATTTTGCGCAAATATAACTAATTACATGAGGTGTTTTCTGTCAATTTTTCAACAATCGGTTCGGTTTTTAACACACGGTTGGTTACAACAAATCAGATTCAGAAATATTTAGCTGATAATATGACTATTGAGATTTTAGTAAAAATGTTGATAAATGATAGTTATTGATATTCAAACCAGCTTCGTTATTCTTTTCCCTGCTGATCGCGCAGATCTTCGCATAATGAATTGTTATCTCCGAGCCAACTTGCCTGTACGGCAGGCAGGTCAGGGTTATCTGCGGGAAATCTGTTCCATGTTTTTATTGCAATCCTGCATCCTCCCTTATTTTATCCACTAGTCTGTCTTTTTTGTTGTTCTGAAGCATCATGAACAGATAAACCGGAATACCAGCCAGCATAAGTATAAATCCATACATAACTACTTTTGCACCGGTACCATAAATTGCATAAATAGAATATCCAAAAGCAAGCAATGCAAAAAATGAGTTCTTCAGAAAACTGAAAATATTGAATTGTGATGAACGATTCTTCAGAAGAACAATATCAGCAGCGGCTGAAAAAGCATAGGCTGGAAGAAATGCCAGGGTGGCAAGGAGAAGCATAAAATTAAAAGCTGAACTCAATGTCCCCATATAGTTAAGAATAAGAAGTATATTAGCAGACAGAGCGCTTATTATAAGCGAATTAGCAGGTGTTAAATATTTTGGATGTATTTCCCCTAATATTTTCGGAAAAAGTTTATCCTGTGAAGCGCCAAATGCACTCCTGGCAGTAGTCAGGATCCAACCTGAGGAAGCTCCAAGTGTAGATATTATTGCTCCTAATGCAACAAAGTTTCCGCCCCAGGTTCCTCCTGTTGCGGCGTTTATAATATCCGCAAGAGGTGCATTTGAACCGGCTAACGTGGCCTGATCCAGGACCCCCATGGCAACAACAGAAACAACAATGTATACTGCAGCCGCTAATAAAGTGCCATATATTGTGCTTCTTCTTATGTTTACATGTGG
>JGI20214J51088_10001124_pt1 | contig 18198 bp, 17 predicted proteins | sample WetSurMetagenome_FD_51088 | JGI IMG/M metagenome (IMG submission 51088) | reverse complement strand
CGATCAGCAGCAGACGAGCAAGGTACATCACCCCACCTTTACCCAGTAGAAGATGATAAGCCGTAAAGCCACGCTAGGACGCACTTTATTCGAAATAACCGTGCTTTCGCAAGGGATTTTTCAGATCAAGGATTGGTCCTGACATCGTGACGAAATAGAGTTAGCAGGCGTCTCCGGCTCATTGGTTACTTTGTATTTTCGCCCGGGTGCCCTATATTAAGACCGATGAAAGGCGGCGATACACATCCTGTTGTTCTCGAAGGCAGCAGTCGATCCGGCGATATGCAATTCAGGATCGGAAAGGGGAACCTGTCCGTTACCGAGGGGAAGGGAAAATTCTCCATCCCTGAAGATTNCCTGGACTGCATCGAATACCGGCCCGGGTCGTGGCGCACGGGAGCCTGCGGACCGGCGATTCGGCTTGCCATCCGTTACAGGAAGGGCGATGGCCGTAAAGCATTGAAACAGGTCGTCCTGTCGGGTGAAGACAGCAGAAACGTGGAGCTTCTCCACCAGCTCGAGAATTGTTATCCCGATATCGCTTTCATCGGGCCGAACGAGCGCGAGAAACAGGTCATCCTTGCGAATGCCTGGCGCGGCACGTATACACTCCATGCCCTTCACATTTTGACTCCGTTGGGGATCGTCACGGGGATGCTGCTGGTTTCCGTCGGTTCTCTCATCCTTGCGGAAGATATGTCCGTTCGAGCGGTAAGCCTGCAGGCGATTTCCCAGGCCCGAAACCTGCTCCTCGTCCTCAGCCTTATCCCTGTCGCTTTCATGGCGCTCATCCTTGGAAGAATGCGGATGGTCCTCCGCACGAACCCGGAAGGCCTGACCATTCGACGGGTTATCGGAAGCAGGAGGCTTTCCTGGCGGGATGTAGAGATCGGAGAGCCGCGATCCGACGTCTTTAACGTCTACACGGGATTGTTCTGCTACTACTCGGACCGCGTGAACGTGGTTTCCTCGCGGAGCCTTGTAGAAATACCGCTTCTGTTCCAGGGAAAGACGAAAACTACCCTGAGGCTGAATCTCGAGGAAGCAGCACCGCTCTTTCGCGAACTTTACTACCGGGGCAAGGTGACACTGGAGTCAGCTAAAAAAATGGGTGCATTTCTGTAAGTGCCTCTTTTCCCTTCCCTGTACCCTGGACCCTTTCTTCACTGGTCACTTTTCTTTCCGACCCGCCAGCGCAGGGGGCAGGATGAACCGCTCTTTTCTGCCCTGCACGCGGAGCAAGGTCTCCCGCCCCAGGGATGCGCCTTTCAGGAAGGGGATTCTCTTGCGCTCGGAGAAATCGAGAGGCAGGTATGCCGATGCCGGGGGTGTCTCGGGAAGCAGTCCCATTCGCATGTACGTCTCCGCGAGCAGTTCGGTACAGAAGATGCTCCGGTAGTGCAGCTTGCGGGGCCACCAGCGAAGGAAGAACCGGGTCTGGATCACCCTCCGGATCACCTCGATCTGCGCCGGGAAGGGAAGCCGGTGGACCTTGTAGATATACTCGAACATTGCGCGGGTCATCTCGGGGCTTCGCGCGACACGCAGCGGCCGCCAGGCATAGACATCCGTTTCGTAGGTCAGGAGTCTTTCTTTCAGGGATACGAGTTGGGGGCCGCCCTTTCTCAGGCCGAGAATCCGGTCTAGGATCGATTCGAGCGGCGTCGATTCCCACAGCAGGGGCTCTTCGCGCTCGGGGATCTTGACGATGAGCCCCGCATGGGTCCAATTTTCCGAGGGGTGGGGCTGCTGGTCCCGATCCAGGTAGAGTCCCTTGAACAGCACGATGTCTCCCGTCTGGAGCCTGAATTCCACATCGTCGTAGCTGACGGCGGCCTCCTCGGTTACGGGCAGCTCGACAGTGAACGTCGAACCGTGCCCCTCGTCCGACTCGACCCGGATCGTCCCCCCGTGCAGCTCGAGGAGCCTCTTCACAACGGAAAGACCGATCCCGAGAGAGGGCTCCCCCATCGTGCCTTCCCGNGCCGCCACACTCGCGCGATCGAAGATGCGGGGCAGGAGGTCCCGGGGGATGCCGATTCCCCCGTCGCGGAACTGGACCAGGGCTCTTTTGCCGTCATCGCCTTCTTCCAGCACAAGGTTCACGTGCACGTCGCCGCCCGGCCGGGAGAACTTGACGGCATTCAGAACGAGCTGACGGCAGATCTCCGCGAAATGAACCGGGTGTAGCAGAACCGGGACGGGCCGTTTCGGAAGCGACAACTCGACAGTGATGGCCTTCATTGCTGCCAGTTCCCGGAACTCCTTTCGCCTCCGCTCGAGAAAATCGGCCAGATTCACCTGCTCCATATCCTGCCGGTAGGTTTCGGCCTCCAGGTGGGATGCCTCGAGGAGCCGGTCGATGAGGGTCAGGAGCCGCGACGTCCTGTCGTGGATGTCGTGGTTCTGCGCCGCCTCTCCCTCTTCCGTCAGTTGATGAATTCCCTGAATGGGTCCCCGCAGGTCCTCGGTCACGATGCGCAGCAGATCATCTTTGTCCCGGGCGAGCTTCTCCATCGTCTCCATCTGGCTCTGGGCCGTTTGGGTCGCCTCGAGGATGTCCCGGTTGATGAGGTTGAGGATCTGGTTTTTGTCGTTGAGCTCCCGCGTTTTTCTCCGGACTTCCCGCCTCAGCAGGTACCAGTTGGCCAGGAGGGCGAAGAACAGCAGACCGGCACCTCCTCCGGCNACCGCCTTCAGCAGCCAGGGGGGAAACAACCTTTTCTCGCGNAGGCCCCATTTGTCCGAAAGTGCTGCGATATCCTTCTTGCTTATTTTCCCCAGTCCGGACTCGACGATATCGAGGGTTTCCCGGTTTCCTTTGCGAAACGCAGCTCGCAGCTCGTGAGTGGCCAGGTCGGTGACGACCCGGAACTGTCCCCGGGCGTCATGCTTGGACAGAAAATAGAAGGCGACGGGGTAGTCGACGGCAAAAGCGACGATCTCGCTTCGCAGGGCGCTCATGACCACGTCTTCGCTGTTCGGCAAGAGCTTCAGCCGCACGAAAGGATAGTTGTACTGCATATACTCGGCAGCATAATGGTCGCGGGCCACACCGACGACGATTGGCGTGGCAGCGAGATCGTTCACGGACTGGATATCAAGCCGGTCGAGGACGAAAAGCGACAGGGTGTCGTCGATAAATCCCGACGAGAAGTCGAGATAGGCACTGCGGGGGTCCGAATAAAAAATGCCGGAGTGGAAGTCGGCCCTTCCCTTGCGGACAGCCTCGATCGTCTCGTCGAGATCGTCCAGATGGAATGTGATCTCATGGCCATTTCTGGACGCCCAGAGCCGCCAGAATTCGACAAGAATCCCCTGAGGCTCACCATCCCTTCCTGCAAAAGAGAACGGCGGGGCATTTCGCTGGGAGGCGATGACGAAGGGCTTCCTGTCCTGCGCTTCTGCAGCATATGAAAGCCGGTCTGGGGCAGGCAGGGCAGGATGAACAAAGAGCATGACTGCCGCAACTGTGAGGCAGACTGCAAGTATCCAGAGCGATTTTCTGTTTGGGCGACTCGGCGTCATAGAGAAACCCGCCCCATGGTCGGTGATGTTCGATTCTAGCAGCCTTGTATTTCGCTCGCCATAAAAAACCTCATTATCTGCTTGCTCATTTCATCGCCTGTGATTATGCTGTCTGCCTTTGATGATATGAGGAGGTGTTCATGAGACGATCCGTTCGGAAAATGATCGATGAGTTCAGGCTCCACTGGAGGAACTACGTCTTTCAGAGCCTGTTCGCCACGCTGGCCGTTTTTGTCGTCCTTTATTTCCTGACGCTGCAGAATGCCGTCATCATCGCCTCCCTCGGGGCCACGGCCTTCATCGTGTTTGCGATGCCCAAGGCTCTCACGGCCAATGCAAGGAATGTCATCGGGGGTCACGTCGTCGGCCTGTTCTGGGGATTTGTGTTTTCCGTCATCCCTCATGCCACCATGTTCGGAGGTCTCGTTTGCTATTCGGCTGCCGTCGGGCTGTCCATCTTCACCATGGTGGTCACGGACACGGAACACCCCCCTGCGTCGGGTACCGCTCTTGGAGTTGCCATCACGGGGATGCATCCGGACGTCTTGATCGCCGTCATCCTGAGCATCGTCCTGCTTTCCCTGATACACCATGTCTTCAAGCCCTACCTGAGGGATTTGACCTGACGCGCAAGTGTCTGAGTACGGAAGTGACTGAGTGTCTGAGTGAAGAAAAGAAAATCCCCCTTTCATCCCCCTTTATCAAAGGGGGAAAGAGGGGGATTTTTTCTGTAGCCTGATGCCTGTAGCCTGTGGCCTGCGCGAATCGCGTCAGTTCGACTTGAAGAAGTCGTTNACCAGTGTGAGATATTCTGCCAGCAGGACCTTGCTCACCACGAAGATGTGTCCCACATTCTTTTCGATCATTCGGTTCAGGCCCCCGCGCGAGACTCCGAGGTTACGTTTTCCCACTTCCCCCCAGAGCTCGCAGGCCACGCAGGAGCCTGANGGGGCGATCGGGTCCCGGGTTCCACGGTAGCAGAAGATGAGGACTCCGGCCTCGTCGAGGGCATCCATCCGCACGGGTTTGCCGTCCAGTTCGGGGACGGAGGAGGGCAGGGTATAGGTGCCCTCGACCAGCGAGTTGCCCAGGAAAAACTTGCTGAGCCACTCCCGGTGTGCCCGGGCGGGGAACTTGGTGCCGTGGGTGAGCCAGTACAGGAATGGCGCTGCGTCCTCGATGGCGTTGGGCCAATAGGCGCGTCCGTAGAAACCCATCGAAAGCGTGTACTGGACACCGGGCTGAATCTCATTCATCCCCGCCTCNATGACCTGGGACGGGACATTCACCTCACCGAAGAGCTCCTTCATCAGAATCGGATCGTATTCCTCCCGGATGATTTTTCTCATGGTGCTGTGACCGCTCTCGCCATCGTCGAATTTCACAGGAGAGGCCATAACTGCGATCTTCCAGACATCCATTGGCTCCTTGCGGGCCAGGCGCTCCTCGGCCCGGCGAGCGAGCCAGGCCAGCATCAGTGTGCCCGCCATGCAGTAAGCCATGACGTAAATTTCCGCGCCGGGATGACGTTTCTGCATGATCTCGATGTACGTGTCGGGAACGGTCTTGCCGTAGAACTCGAGCCCCAGGTTCGCCTCCGCGGGCCCCGGGTCGCCGTGGTCCACGAGGTATACCTGGTACCCTTCCTTGAGCATTCCCTCGATGACGGACTTGCCCTCGGAGAGATCGAAGATCTCGGGCAGGTTGATCATGGGGGAGACGATATAGACGACCTTTCCGTTCGGTTTGATGTCCTTGGGAAGGGGATAGTAGCGGAGCCTGACCGTGTGCAGCCTCGAGCCCTTGATGACCTCGTAGGGCAGGTAACCGATCTTGCCGCCCATGAAGCGATCGGCGAAATCGCGGATGTCGAAGGCGTTGTGCCGCCAGAGGGCCTCGACGCGTGCCCGGCCTTCATCCAGGTAGGTGCCGAGCGACATCCCGTCCGTGCCGTCGGCGTTTTTTTTCATGAAGGGCATGTCTTCGCCCTCGATGGGCTGCTCTGTGATGAGGATTAGAATCGACTTCAGGAGGTCCTTCATGGCCTTGAGGCGGGTGAGCCCCCGGGAATTGTAGGAGAGCTCGAGCCACCGGAACTCCTTCATCTGGTGGCGCAGGAACTGCTTGCCTTCTTCCGACGTGGATATCGTCAGTGCCGACTGCCTGTCGAATTTGCCGTTCTTGATGAAACAACTGCAGAGGTTGTAAAGAAGCCTGGCGTANGTCTGGTAGATCCAGCTGTTCATCTCGGAAAATGTGTCGGGGTTGCGGCCCGCCCTCACGGCGATCCTGGCCTGTGTCTTGATGGGGCCCGTTACATAGGCATCCATCAGGGAGGCCTGCAATCCAGCCAGTGTGGACCAGGGGCCAAAGAGCAAGGGCTCTCCCGCAACCGTTTTCATGAGTTCCTGGTACTGAAAGAGCGACTTGACCTGCCCGCCTGCCAGTTTGCTTTTCCAGGGCACGGCTACGTGGTATCCTTCCAGATTGTCAGCCGGGGTTTTCCCGATCAGGGCAAGAAGTTCGGTGGGAGAAATCCGCTCCGCATTCTCTTTCTTCATGGGTCTCTCCTTGCAGGTCAAGCAACATCACGCTATTGGCCGCTCCCTCAGCACGGCATCCGCCGTGCGGGGACGAAAGACAGACTACCATTTCCTCCGACATGCAAAAGCCCGACCAATCCAGCCCGAGTGCAGCGATTTTGTGATCGGGTCAGATGGACGGGCGATACGCGTGGAGGTCTTCGGACCTAGGCAAAGCACAGGNGCACGATCTTGTTTCCCAGCTGCGGCAGGGTCTGAGGGGAAAACAGGTTGAGCCATCCCCACCGCTCGCGGTATTGCTCGAGGACGTTCCATTCCCGCAGAAAGTGCAGGCCGCAGCCCCAGGACTCCATGGCCCGGCAGTCCTCCAGGGCCCAACGGAAGTCGAGGCACCCGCCAGCGATTTTTGACAGGCAGGGATCGTATTTCCCCATGCCCAGCGCGCAGGGGGCAAGCATCTCCAGGAGTATTTCCGCTCCCGGAAACCGTCTTGACAGTTGTTCGAAGACCGACCGGACGTCCTCTTCGGGAAAGTACATGAAAAGGCCCTCGGCAACAATGAGGACCGGCTGCCGGCCGGTTGTGATGTGTTCCAGCGTGGAAGGCTCCGTCACCGAACCGGATACGAAGCGGTATCGTTTCGTCTCACGAAAAAAAAGCCTTCGCAGCCCGATGACTTCCGGCAGATCGACCTCGTACCACCGGATGGTGCCGTTGTCGAGTCTCGAGAAACGTGTGCTGAGCCCGGCGCCCAGGTTGATCACGATGGCTTTCGGATGTTTGCAGATGAAGTCCGTTGTTCCCTCGTCGAGAAGCTTCGTCCGAATGGCGATCCCCGTCTGGGTCATCCAGGCCCCGTCGAATCTGGAGAAGTCGTAATCGAGACTTTCGTAGATTGCGAGGGCCTTCGGGTCCCGGACGATCGCATCGGGGCGCCTTGTTTCGAGGGCCCTGGCCCAGAGGGGGATCAACAGGGTTTCCGTGATCCCCGAGAGCTGAACCGGCTCTTTTGACGGGCGACGAAGGACTGCCGTCTTCATGACATGCCATCCCGGCAGGTTGTAGAGGAGTTCGATGAAGTGTTAACCGCTGAACGGGTCCGATGGATCGGACTTGCCTCAACTGTATCCGGGGAGGTGCTACCCCGTAAGGCCNCGTTGTGTTCTGTCGCAGTTTGAAGGGTTAGTGGATAAGTGTAACGGATGTAACACTTTTTTTCTCCGGGGGCAAATCATTTTATTGACGGGGACCCAAGACAAGAAGCCCCCGAGGACAACCCCGGGGGCCAGAGAGACGCTGTAGAAGTGACGCGGGACGTGATTACTTTTTCGGTGCCTTCGGCGGCATGATCAGGGCTTCGCCATCCACCAGGAGGGTGCCGTCCTGGTTCACGCAGGTCGTCCTGAGCTTCACCCGGTTTTTCTCTGTCACTTTTTCCTTTACCTCCACGCGGGCCGTGACGGTGTCGCCGATGCGCACGGGGGCCTTGAACTCCATGAACTGGCTCAGGTATATGGTCCCCGGGCCGGGCAGTTTCATGGCGAGCACTGCCGAGATGAATCCCGCCGAGAGCATCCCATGGGCGATCCGCCCCTTGAAGAAGGTGTTCTTTGCATAGGCCTCGTTGACATGGGCCGGGTTGAAGTCCCCCGTGATCCCGGCAAAGAGGTAGACGTCCGTTTCGGTGACGGTCTTCGCCATTTCCGCCGCATCGCCCACATTCATCTCGTCAATCGTCTTCCCGATCATGTTTCCCCCTTTTGATTTGTTTTGCCGAAGCCTGCAGCCTGATGCCTGTGGCCTGCAGCGAAGCCGCTAGAACCACGATTTGAAGATCCAGACGTTTTCTCTCAGGTCCTTCACATCATCCTTCAGCATCATTAACAGGTTCATGTTCTGGATGGCCACCCCGCCCATGTAGGCAATGGCNGTCACGAACTGGATATCGTCCTCGGTGAACTCCCGCGCTGTCGCGCTGTAGAGTCGAAGCACTCCGATTACCTCGTCCCGGGATTTGATGGGGACGCTGAGAATCGTGACGATGCCTTCTTCCTTCTTCTCGTCGCGGTACTGGACACCGGCGTCGGTCGCGGCGTCCTTCACCACTACGGGCTTGCCCTGCAGAGCCTGGGCGATGCTCTTCTCCGCAGAGATGGGGCCCTTGTTGATGTACTTTTCCGACAGGCCGTAGCTTGCCGCAAGGCGGAGCACCACACGGTTGTCGTCCAGCAGGCGGAGCGTTGCCGCTTTGACACCGATGGCCTTGGCCACTTCCTCGGTAAGTGCCTGGAGGATCGTCTTGATGTCGGTGCTGGCCGTGATGTGCGTGGCGATATCGCGAAAGATCCGGGTGTTGTTCCGCAGTTTCTCGATGAGCTGGGCCTTCTCGACGGCCATGCCGCCTTCCTCGGCGAGCACGGTGAGAAACTCGATCTCCCTCTCGGAGAAATCACGGATGTTCTCCGTATAGAGGGCGAGGCTTCCCATCATTTCATCCCTCACGAGGACGGGAACGACGAGGATGGAGCCGATGCCCTCCTTGACCTTGGTTTCCTTGTTCTGGACCCGCTCATCCTTGGCGGCATCGCGGTAATGGATGAACCCGTCTTTCTTGAGCAGCTTCATGACGGGGGCCATGCGGCCCGGGGCGGAGTGGATATAACTCTTNGAGAGCCCCGACTGGGCCACGGCGACATACTCGTCCTTCTTTTCGTCTGTGGCCAGAAACAGGCAAGCCGCCTTGCCATCCATCGTGTCGACGACGCAGTTCACAATCATCTGCAACAGCTTGTCACGCTCGATCGTCGTGCCCAGGGCCCGGCCGACTTTGCTGATTGCCTTGATGTAATCATTTTGTTCGTTCATATCTCTCCCTTTCTTTCCCCAATTATTCCTTCACGGCCGCTTCACCGGCCTTTTTCTTTTTCGAGGCAGTCTTTTTCGCTGCAACGTTTACCGGCTCCGGCGCCTCGTCGCGCTCCGTGAGCCACCGGATGATCTTCGGGCCGAACTGTCTCTGCGTCTTGGAGCTCACGTAGATGCCGATGTGNCCCGTGTCGAGACAGAGGTCCTCCTTATCGGTGCTGCCGATCTTGCTCGTGAGCTGATCGCAGGCTGCGGGNGGGACCAGGTGATCGTACTTGCCGTAGATGTTGAGGACCGGCATGGTGATGTTTTTCAGATCCACCTTTTTGCCGCCCAGGACCAGTTCGTTCTTGATGAGCCGGTTTTCCCGGAACAGCAACTGGATAAACTCCCGGAAGGTCTCGCCGGGCAGATCGGGGCTGTCGAAGATCCAGCGTTCCATGCGTACGAAATTTTCGACGAAGTCCTTGCTGTGGATGTTCTCCAGGAGCCCCACGTACTTGTCGATCATGAGCCGTGCCGGGTTGAGGAGCAGGAACCCCAGGTTCATGATGTCGCCGGGGATGTTCCCGTAGGACGCGACCAGCTTGTCCGGGTCGAGCGAGCGCGCCCACACGTTGAGCAGGCCCGCGTCGTGGTCGAAGTTCGTCGGCGTGACCGTCAGGACCAGGTTCTTGACCTTTTCCGGGTGCAGCGCCGCGTACATGACGCACATGGTTCCGCCCTGGCAGATCGCCATGATGTTGAGCTGATCGATGCCGTGTTTTTCCAGGATGAAGTCGACNGCGCCGTCGATGTAGCCGTTGACGTGATCGTCCAGAGTGAGGTAGCGGTCCTTGCGGGTCGGGTACCACCAGTCGAGCATGTAGATGTCCAGGCCGGCGGCGAGGAAGGTCTCCACGACGCTGCGGCCCGGTTGCAGGTCGAGCATCGTCTCCCGGTTGACCTGGGCGTAGACGATGAAAAGCGGCGTCTGGAGCGAGGGTTCCGTTGTGGGCCGGTAGTGTTTCAGCTTGACGCGGTCCTCTTCCCAGACCACGTCGTAGGGGGTTGTGGCAATCTCCGTCTCGAGCGGGCTCAGGAGGATCTCTTTGGCCTTCCGCACCTGGTCGTGGAACTTCGCCGTGTCGCCGGCCACGCGGGCCATGATCAGCTCGCCCGCCATGATGTAGGGTGCCATCATTTCGGAGAGTGGGGGTTTCTTATCGCTTTGCATCTCGTTTCACCTTCCTCTCGAGCTCCTTGACCCTCTTTTTCAGAATGTGCAGATCCTTGTACAACTCGTCCATGTCCCTGTTGGTGGGGATGGGCAGGTTCTGAAGCAGATCCATGAAGTACTCCGCTCGGGCCGCCCGGTAGTCATGCAGTCTGTTGAGTGTTTCCGTCAGCGTGTTCATGTAGTCATCAGACCGCAGCAGCGCCATGTAGTGGTCCTCGAGCTTCTGGATCCAGAGCTGATAGAGGGCCCGCGAGTCCTTGATGGCCGCCTTCCCCTCCTTCTCCATCTTGGCGATTTCCTCTTGGACGCCATAATAGGATTTCTCCATGGGGATCATGAGAAGCTGCAGAAACTCCGTCAGAGCCGACTGGTAATCCGATGCTTTTTCGATCGCCTTGTTGTAGCGCTCCTGGTAGTAGCGGTTCAGTCCCAGCTGGGGAACGTTCAGGATCTTCCGGAAATCCTCGCTCTGGGACTCGTAGAAGGTCTTCGTCATCTGTTTTGCCAGCTCGGCCATGTTTTCCTGCTCGCCCGTGGCGGTCGCGCCCGTCATCTCCGCAAACTGCTTCTGAAGTTTGATGGAATACCCCCAGAGCGGTTGAAGCACCTTGAGCATCATGTCGGGGACGGATTTTGCGGACTGGAAATCCCCGGGTTTNGGTGTGCCGGCGACAGAGGAAAGGATCTGGAAAAAATCGAGAAGATTCTTTCCGATCTCGTCCGGACCTGGCTGCTCTCCTTGTTCCCCGGGGACCGGGGAAGCCGCGCCAAAGGGGACCTGCCAGGCTTGAGCCGTCCTCTTCATTGCATCTTCCCATGCGCCGGTTTGGGTTTTGACCCAGTCTTCGAACACGACATGCTGCGCGCTGTCCGATGTCTTTTCCTTTTCGCTCATCATCTAACCTCTCTTGCTNGGCTTTTCGGGGGGGGCGGTGTTCGTTGACTCCTTGCCGGGTTTCTCCGCCTCGTAGATCTTGCCGTAGGATGCCATCAGGGCCTGAAATTGTTCCGCCTGCTTATTCATGAGCCCTTCAAACCCTTTGACGACTTCAGAGGAATCCATCTCGCTGCCGCCGGATCTTGACTTGCCGCGGCGAAGTTTTTCCTCGAGGGCGGCGTATTTTTTTTTCAGGGCCTCGTGCTCCTTGGAAAGGGCTTCGTAGTCTTCCTGCGGCACAACCCCCATCAACCCGAGGAATTCCTGGTAGGACTTNGTGAAATCCGAGGNGGCCTTGGCCCACATCTCCGCGTACGGAGAGGATGGTTCGGGCTTCTTGTCGAGGCCGTAAAGCTTCTGGAAAAGGCTCAGCTGCTGCTCAAAACCCTTGAACCCATCCCGGACCAGGCGGTTCATGTTTTCGGCCTGCTCCTGTCCCTTGGCGGCATTGAGCAGAAAGTTTCCCCAGAATTCGAGAAATTTCCTGTCCACAGGCGATCCTCCTTGTATTTTAGGGAGTTGGAGTGCAGGAATTGTGCCCGGGTCACTCCAGAGATCTAATTTTCCACGTCACAGGTCAGGCAGCTGGGCTGGCCGTCCAGGTCGAGCTGAAAACGGACGGGCCCGCGGTAGCCTTCCCTGAAGCTCCTGTGCAGGGCGCATTCCGAGGTCGGCAGGGACCAGGACGTGGCAATGGCGCCGTGCCCCTTGGGGAACACGGTCACCTCGACGTCGACGAAATCCGCAGGCGCGAGTGCCGCATCCCGGTCGACGAGGTCGTCCTCCTCGGCATAGCAGAGGAGCCACTTGATGCCCTTCTCCTGGATNCGTTTGAAGTTGAGGGGCCTCCCGAAAAGCGTCACCGGCAGCGTGCCGTNACTTGCAACGGGCTTTGTGAAGGAATCGAAGCTCAACTGGGTGATTCCGATGGGCAGGTCGTTTCGTTCGTAGATCAGCCAATAGTTCAGGGCGGCTGCCGTGGGGGTGATCCTGATCGTCTCCAGGTCCGGGCGATTGAACATCGTGAGGTCGCGGTAGTAGGTGAAGATCGGGGCTTCGCGCTCCATGCTCTTGAGCTTGTAGACCCAGCTCATGACCTTTCCGTCGACGATCCGGTTGCCGTTCGGGAGCGTCTTGGCGGCATAGCCCAGGTCGCGGAAACGTGACGGGATGTGCTCGAGGTATTCNACGAGGGCCTTGCTGCGCGTGCCGTCCATGGGGGCAACACAGGTGATGAAGGCGTCCACCAGGCCGTCGAGCTCGCCGGACATGAGGTTGAGAGCCGCGACGAACCCGCCCTGGCAGAAACCGTTGAGTGTGACCGGCTTGCCGTGACGCTCGCGGATGACCTCGCAGAAATGTTTCATGTCGAGGCAATCATCTTCCCCGGTCATGGTCTGCACCGCCGGGTTTGAGTGGATGTCCTTCATGATGCGAATGTACGTCGGGATTCCCTGGTTGGCAAAGCAGTGCGTGTAGCTCTTGTTCTCTCCGGGCAGGAAGCCGAGGATCGACGCCCCGAGAACATAGGGCGGGATGATGAGAACGGGCTTGCCGTTGGGGCGGACCTCCGTGCATTTCTTCCAGGGCAGGACCTGGTAGAGGGTGAACCGGTCCGTCTCGGCCGCCTTGATGTACCCGCCGTCGTCGAAGTGAAAGCCGAAGTAAGGCTCGATGTCCCGGATGGACTTCGGGTACTCAACCGTGAGAAGCTTCACGAGGTGGGAGAGGCGCTCCGCATGCTGTGCGATGTCCTCTCCCTCGAGGTCGAAGAGTGTGTTGAGCCAGGCGGAGTAGCGTCTCTGCATCTCGCGGGCGTGAAACTGGTTCATCGTCCGCATCGAGCTGAGCGCGCCCTTCCTGGCGATTTCCATGTTGAAATGCAGAAGCTCGAGATAATCCCGNGCTGTTTCCTGCGGCTGGTGCTTCACGAGCTTCTCATTCTCGGTCCGCTGGAAGGAGTTGAGTGCCACCCANTAGGGGGCCATGAAGTCGAAGTAGTAACTATAGACCCCATTGAGGTAGGTCTGTGAGGCCTTCGCCAGTTCCGCCGATGACAGTGCCCATTTCAGGCCGAGCTCAGCGGGTTTCAGCGGCAGATTGAGAAGGGACCCCACGAGTCCCTTCGACGGAACGCGCACAAATGGATACATCATCGATCCACTCCTCCAGGTCGATCCGGGGCCTTGTTACTTCTTCTCCTGGAAGAAGGATTCCATCTTCTTGAAGTTGTCGTCTACCTGCTTCTTGAAGTCTTCATAACCCTTCTTGTACATCGAGGCCCAGTCTTTGGCGGCTTTCTTGCCTTCCTCGGACATGCCCGAGGACTGGTCGATGTAAAGGCTGATTACCTTTTCCATCTGCTCCTGGAGCATGTTCATGTTCTTGAAGGCGTTGTCGTAGGCGGCCTTGTTAAAATCGATCATCTGCTTCAGCATGTCTTTGGGCTGCATCATGTCATCCCTCCTTGTCAAAATCGGTTTTTCTTTACTTCGCGGCCTTTGCAGCCTCGGCGAAGAAGTCCTCGACCTTNTTGAAGCTCTCGTCCACGGCGGTTTTGAAGTCCTGGCTGCCCTTCTTGTAGGACTTGATCCACTCCTGTACGGCCTTCTTGCCCTCTTCGGGGAATCCCTGCGTCTGGTCCAGGTACATCTCAACCATCTTCTGGCTCTGCTCCTGGAGCATCGTCAACGCGTTGAAGGTGTTCTCAAAGGTTGACTTGTAAAAATCAAAGGTCTGCTTGGTTACTTTCTTCGGGTCCATGGGGTAATCCTCCTTGGGTGAATGATTTTTGTACNGGTAACATAACGCACCCTCGGATGCTTGTCAAGAAAAAATGTTGCACTGCAACAAAAAGTTTTNCCCGGNACCCAGATCATTAAATTGTATAATATAATTATATGNTTACTTAAATAATGATTCCTGTTGTATTGCCTTTTGGGGATCGTTTATGTCGCAATGTAACATTTCGATGGTCCCTTCCGGCAGCCCATTCCACGGTGAGTTCAGCCAATGAGGACTGTGCGGCAGGGTTTCGGGACGAGCGGGGACGGTGAGCGAACCGGGAAGGATGAGAGGGTCGACGCAAGTGCGGCGCAACATCGGCCAGTCCCTGCAACTCACAGAAGCACCATACATGATATCGGTGCGCCCTGGCAATGGAAAAAGAATGCGCCTTAGCGGTCGCTGTGCTCGAGAAGAAATCGGGTGATCAGGCTGTAGTAGTTGTCGAGCACCTTGCCGGACCGGAACAGACCCATGTGGCCCGCGTCGCAGCAAAGGACGAGCCTGTCCTCCTGCGCGACTCCCTCGATAAGTTCCACGTGGCCGATGGCCTGCCCGCAGGGGGCGATGTTGTCCTGCGTTCCGCCCAGGGCCCAGATGGGAACCGATGAGGGATAGTCCTTCACCCCGATCTGCTTTCCCTGGATGGTCAGGGAACCGCGGACCAGCTCGTTGCGGACAAAAACCTTTTTGAAGGTGTCCCGAAGGAAACTCGCCGGGAAATCGTGGCTGTAGTTGTACCACTGGTAGAAGGCCATCTGACGGCTGGCGGTCTCTTCGTTGCCGTCCCGTAGGTCCATGAGGAGCTTTTTCAGGTTGTCGTAGTGCTGGGGCATGCCCAGGATATAAAAGCCCAGGACCTGCAGGCGGCCGTCGTAGATGTCCCGGCCTTCNCCGGGCAGGCCCTGCGGAACCCGGCTTCCCAGCGCCCGGGTAAGAATGTCGATGTAGTGCTCGCCCATGGTCCTGGCGAAATCGGAGAGGAACCCCCTCTCGGCGTCCGTGTTCATGGGGGCACCGGCTGACCCGAAGGTCTTTCCCAGATGCGGGTGCAGGATGAGGGTTGACATCAGGAGCGGACCCGGCTGGCAGACGGCCACGAGATGAGCGGGGTGTCCCGTCTTCTCTTTCAGGGTCTCGAGGATCGTCCGATACTGCTCCACCTGCCCGTCGAAGCCCTCGTGATGCCTGCGTCCGTCCACGTAGAGGGGGATCTCCTGGGCGCACTTCTGCTCCACGATCGCCATGCGGGTGAGCCCCGTGTCCCGCATATAGAGGGCGACACGCTCGGCGATGTTGGAGTGGTGTCCGGCCCTGGGGGCGAAGACGACGGTGTAATTTCCGATATCGTGCCGCACCTCCTTCGAGATGTCGATCAGCCGCATTCCCGGGAGGTCGACGAGCACCGTTCCCGTCTCGTTGAAGCACTGGCAGGGGGGTGCCTCGCAGAACAGTTTCAGGAATTCAGACTCGCCGTGGCGTTTGCGCTCAAACCTCTTGGCAGGCATGGAGAGCACGTCTGCCATGGCCCTGGCCATCCCCCGCTCCATCCCTTCGAGGCTGTCCGCCATAACGCTGACGTGGCGCTCGACGGGCAGGCCGGTGATGAGGAAGCGCCACATCTCCATGCCGATGTTGCTCGCCGCGTTGAGCGAGTCGAGCCAGAGCAGGGACCAGCGGTTGCCAAGGCTGACCATATCGGCGGAAAGGTCGAGCGAAGACCGGACGGATTTCATCGACGTGGCAAGCGTCGGGGCAAGCGTGTTGATGGTGTTGGGCATGTTCCTTCCCCTTTGTATCGATGAATTCTCCGGGCTTGAAGGAGCAGGCACGGTTCTGGCCCGGAGCAGGATAGAGGGTAAGAGGGTGAGAGGGTAAGAAGGTCGGAAATCCGGTTGTGTGCGACCTGCCTCGGGCAAATCCAACCTTCTCACCTTCTTACCTTCTCACGTTCTCAATCAGACCAGCGGCGGTTACTCCTCGTAGTAGAGACGAAAGGGCTTGAACCCCTCGTCGACGACGTTTCTTATGGCTTCCGTCTGGTTGCGGCAGGCTTCGATCCAGTCATTGATCGCCCGTTTTCCCTCGACGGGGATACCCGGTGTCTGATTCAGCATATTCTCCATTATTTTTTGCGACTGGTCCTGGACGGCCATGGTCGTATCGANCGTCTTGGTGAGCGCGGCGTAATAGAGCTGCAGGGTCTGTTTTGCAATCATGTTTGTTTCCATAGTTATCAGCCTCCACGTTTCAGAGATCCATCGATTTTTGAGTGACCTGTTTATTCTCCCCGTCCCATTTTGTCAAGGATATTGTTGCAGTGCAATATTGGGGCGGTGATCCTGCTTTCCCGCATATTCATTTCAAGCTCTTGAATTTCAATGTCTTACCTGCTATAGAAAAAGGGACTGAAAGAAAATACATTGCAGTTGTTGCGTTGTTACGTAACCGTAACGAATAATGTGGACCAAGAAAGCGGGAAATATGTCGGACGCTGTAGTGATCAAAAAGTACAACAACCGGCGCCTCTACGACACGGAGAAGAACGCCTATGTGACCCTTGCCGCCCTGTCGGAGATGATCAAGGAGGGCCGGCAGATCGAGGTTGTCGACGCGCAGACGAAAGAGGATGTGACGGCCTTCACCCTGACCCAGATTATCCTGGAGGAGGCGAAAAAGAAGAATTTCCTTCTGCCCGTCCCGCTGCTTCACCTCATGATCCAGTTCGGCGAGACCGTCCTGTCCGAATTTTTCGAGAAGTACCTGCAGCAGGTCGTGAAGAACTATCTCACCTACAAGACCTCCGTCGATGCGCAGTTTTCCAAGTGGCTCGACCTGGGCGCACAGTTATCCCAGCAATCTCAGCAGGCAGCGCCGCCCTTCAATCCCTTCATGAGCGTGTTCGACATATTCCCAAAGACCGCCGGGGACAAGGCGAAGAGCGGGAAAAAGAAAGACGAAGGATGAGAAGTGTCTGGAGATCAAGGATCTTCCATGAGGAAGTTTGACGTCGTCGATCCCTGGAACCTCGATGATCGCTATACGTTCTCGACGGCGGTGAAGCGGGGTGGCCATCTTTTCATCTCTGGGGTGATCGCGCGGGACCCCGAAACGGGGGAAGTCGCAGGCAAAGGCGATATCGTCGCTCAGGCCGATTTCATTTTTCAGCGGATTGGCAAAATTCTCGAGGCGGCCGGGGGGTCCTTTGATGATGTCGTGAAGACGACGGATTACATAACAACTCTGGAACGATACAGGGAAACGGCGGAGGTCCGCAGGAAATATTTCAAGAACGGCTTTCCCGCCGCGACGGGCATTGTCGTGAAGGCGCTGGTCAGCCCGGAGGCGCTGATCGAAATCGACGCCATCGCGATTTTGGAAAAATAAAGTGCCTGAGTGTCTGCGTGTATAAGTGTTTGAGTGAAGAAAAAGAAGAGGACAAGAAAAGAGGATCGGGGGACACTCCCTCGATCCTTTCTTTTTCCTGAAGCCAGAAACCCGATGCCTGAAGCCTGCGCGGCGGCTCCTGCCGCCGGCAAGGAACACTTTTTGCTTGCTTATCAGGATGTACCTGTTCACAATGCTCGCAAGGAGACGTACAAGGCATATGCGCTACATGATGTTCTGGCTGTTCGTGCTTGTTGTCTTTCTCGCTCTTGCCGGTTGTTGACCGGTTCGTTGAGCGGGACAGGTCCGTCCCGCGGCGTTGCGAAGCGGCCCCGGCAATGCGAATCCTGCGATTCCGGGGGCGAAGGGGTTTTGAAATTGATTAGAACAACAGAGAAACGGTTTTCAATGACTTCCCGGAGGGTGTTTCGCCTGATGGGAAGCCTTTTTTTCTTTGCTTCCGCCTTGCTCCCGGCCGCTGCCGGGGCGCAGATGATGCCCATCCCCGTCCATGATTTCCCTCCGACGCTTCAGCTCTGCGGGGAGAAGGTCCCCCTCGAGAGACAGGACGTATGGGAGATGATGGACCAGGCCTTCGTTCTGTCGGTTTACAACCACGAACAGGTCATCCTGTGGCTCAAACGGGCCAATCGTTACTTCCCCTACATCGAAAAGCGGCTCCGCGAGCGGAAGATGCCCGACGACATCAAGTACGTGGCCGTCGTGGAAAGCTCTCTGCGAACCTATGCCGTGTCCTCGGCAAAGGCAACGGGTCCCTGGCAGTTCATGGATAAGACGGCCAAGCGCTACGGCCTGCGGGTCGACAGCACGATCGACGAGCGGCTCAACTTCGAGAAGGCAACCGAGGCGGCGCTGAATTACCTGGAAGAGCTCCACCGCCTGTTCGGCAACTGGGGCCTTGCCATCGCGGCATA
>JGI20214J51088_10001122_pt1 | contig 18206 bp, 19 predicted proteins | sample WetSurMetagenome_FD_51088 | JGI IMG/M metagenome (IMG submission 51088) | reverse complement strand
GCTTCGATCGGAATGACATGGTAATTAGCTGGTTACGAGAGTGCGGAAGTGAAGATCTACAAATAATAATCATTATTCTACCTGTTTTTCCTGGTAATTTTCCGATCCTCGGAAGGTGTAAGAATAATATACAGATCCTCATCAGACTTTTTCATACGATATTGTTCCCTGGCGAATTTCTCAAGGTTATGATTATCTGTTTTTAATTCATGAAGTTTTTGTTTGTCAGCCTTTATTCGTTTTATATAATATTCCCTGTCAATTTTAAGCCTGTGTAAATCTCTCATATCCTTGTACCTGGCAATAAGATTGTTTGAATCTAAAAGAAAAAGCCAGACCAGGAATATAATGATAGTCAATACATATTTATTCCTGAATACCAGAGGTATCTTATCCGTGAAATTAAACCTGATCATAATTGTACAAACCTACAACTAATTTTTTAACCCCCGCTCATGAGATAAATCATCTGAACATCATCTCCGTCGTGAATAATTGTGGAATCGTAGTTCTCTTTAGAAACCAGGACGCCATTTATCTTAATAATTCTCAGCTTAAATGTGAATTTTTTAAGTTTAAGCATTTCACCTACACTGATTGTATTCATCCCGAATTCTTCTTTCCTGTTATTTAAAGATATCATCATGTTTTCAACGATAGAAGCTCAATTTAATTTCATCAGTATCTCTATTACAGTATTAGCCTGCATATTTGCTACAATTCCGACACGTGGTGCCATTGGGGGTATATCTGGGGATGATTCGGATGATTCATCTCCGCATACATATAGAGTATCATCTATTTTTTTGTACCTGATTGCATTGCTTTTTCCCCAGCCGGACAACCCTGATCCTATAACAAGTGGAGTGCCGGGCATCTTCAACTGAACAGTTTCTATGAGCATCTCCTTCATATCAGATCTGTCTAAAGCTTCAACAATAACATCACATTCTGAAAAAATTTCAGGAATATTTATTCTATCCAGTATTTCCTGATTATCAATAACAATTATGTCAGGATTTATGCGGGAAATATTTTCTTTAAGAGCTTGAGTCTTCATCATTCCTATCTGATCTTTGAAATAATACTGCCTGCTGAGGTTTGTCTCTTCAATTATGTCAAAATCAGATAATACAAGAGTGCCAACACCACTTCTGGCAAGTGCAACAGCGCAATTTGAACCCAGACCACCGGCACCAGCTATACCAACTTTGAACCTTCCCAGATGGGATCTGATTTCAGTAAATTTCATTCTAAATTGAACTTAATAACACTTATTCTCAATTTTATTGTTCACGATTCAAATTTAGACAAATTTATTTTTACCACACAGCTATTTCAGATTTGCATCCCCGGGTATATTGATTAATATCATATTCTGAGTCATCTTAATATCATACCTTTGAATAGATTAAATCTCAGGGTGCATACCTAAAAATCTGAAATATGGATATTAAATCGGTTAAAGAGCAACATAAGCTCCTTAAAAATCAGGAATATTTATGGACCCCTTTGAATAAAGGTTATACTGATAGGATTCTTTATATTAATGTAGGTACCACTGAAATAAAATTGAAAGACGTCCCATTAGAAATGAAGGAAAAATTCATTGGAGGCAAAGGTTATGGCTTAAGGCTATTATGGGATGCAACTAAACCTGACACAAGATGGGATGACCCTGAAAATGAGATAATTATTTCATCAGGACCAATTGGAGGTATAACCCAATACTCGGGATCCGGCAAGTCCCTGGTAGTAAGCATATCGCCTCAGACCAACCTGGTAATCGACAGTAATGTTGGTGGATTTTTCGGTCCTTTTTTAAAGTTTTCCGGATTTGATGCTCTCGAAATACAGGGTAAATCGGAGAAGGATATTATTGTTTTTATTGATGGAATTAATCATAAGGTTGAAATATATGAAGCCCCTGCTGATGCTACCAACAGCCATCTTCTGGCAGAGCAGCTTACAGAAATATTTGCTGAAAATGATAATGAAAAGAAATTAATCGGAATCGTTTCAACAGGTTCAGCAGCTGATCATTCACTTATAGGAATGCTGAACTTCAGTTTTTATGATCCAAAACGAAAAAAGGTACGGTTGAAGCAGGCAGGAAGAGGAGGTATCGGAACAGTCTTCCGGAATAAAAAGATTAAAGCACTTGTATGTAAAATTCCCGGAGTGAAAGGAAATCTCAATAATGTAGTCGATCTCGATGCTATTATGGAGAGGGGTAAGCGATTTAACAGGGAGATGCGTGACCTTGATGATAAGCAGTGCCAGATGAAACAAACAGGAACGGCTCACCTGATGGAGATAATGAACGACCATGATCTGCTGCCTGTAATGAACTATAAATATGGCAGCCATCCCGACGCTTATAAAATTGATTCTTCAATCTGGAAAAGACAATTTACACAGAATGTTCCTGATGGATGCTGGATCGGATGTAATATGTCTTGCTCCAAAGGGATTGATAATTATACTGTTAAAACTGGTCCCTATAAAGGACAGATAGTTATCGTCGATGGTCCTGAATATGAAAATGCAGCCGGACTTGGTTCCAATTGTGGAATATTTGACCCAGAGTATATAATTGAAACTAACTTCTATTGCGATACTTACGGGATTTGCACAATAACATGGAGTACCACAACAGCTTTCATCATGGAGTGTTACCAGAACGGTATCCTTAACAAAGATAGAACCGGAGGATTGGATCTGAATTTCGGCAATTCTGAAGCTGCTCTGGAAATGCTTCATCAGCTTGCCCGTGGAGAAGGTTTTGGTAAGATAGCCGGTACAGGAGTTCGTAAGATGAAAGAACTGTTTATTAAAAATGGATGGGGTGATGCCGGATTCCTGAATGATATAGGAATGGAAAACAAAGGACTTGAATATTCTCAATATATGCCTAAAGAATCTCTTGCGCAGCAAGGAGGTTTTGCTCTAACAAACAAAGGTCCTCAGCACGATGAAGCCTGGCTGATCTTTATGGATATGGTTAATAACCAGATACCAACATTTGAAAATAAAGCTGAGGCTCTGCATTATTTTCCTATGTTCCGTACCTGGTTTGGCCTGGTTGGTCTTTGCAAATTGCCCTGGAATGATGTTGAACCGGAAAGCAATGCCGCCAGTGATGAGCCATCCAAGGTGCCTGAGCATGTTGATAATTATGTAACTATATATAAAGCAGTTACCGGACGTGAATTTGATAAGAAACGATTGGTGGAGGATTCAGAAAGAGTCTATAATTTTCAGCGGATATTTAACATCAGGCGTGGTTTTGGAACACGAATCCATGACAGGCAACCTTATCGTGCAGCCGGACCTGTAACAAAAGAGGAGTATGAATCACGTTCAGTTCGTTATGATAAACAGCTTAAAGACATTATAGGTGTAGATCCTATTGGGAAAACTACGGAGGAAAAGATAAGGCTTACACGCATATACAGGGAAGATCAATATGAAAAACTGATAGATGCTGTTTACAAAAGACGTGGCTGGAATAATAATGGAATTCCCACCATTGGATTCCTGAAAAAGATAGGGATGGATCTGCCTGAAGTAATAGATGTTGTTAAAAACTTACAATAGACTTTTAAGAACATTAGAAGTAATAGATTGTTTATCTTGAAATCTATTCATTTTATTTGAAGAAATCTAAATGCAGACATATATCTCATTTCTTCGCGGCGTTAATATGACAGGTCATAATTCGCTTAAGATGACCGATCTGGCATTGTTATATAATAATCTTGGTTTTGAAGATGCAGAGACCTATATTCAAAGCGGGAATGTTATTTTCAGAAGCAATACCGACTCACACTTACCGGATCTTTCAATGAAGATAGAGAAGGCAATCCTTGAAAGATTCAATTATGTCGTTCCAGTTATAATAAGATCCATCGAAGAGATAAAGAATATATTTTCTGTCAACCCATTTCTTACGGAAAAAAACTTTGACCCGGCGAAAATGGCTGTTATCTTTCTTCATGAGAAGCCTTCGGAAGCTCAGATTCAAAAAGTTATAAATATCGACTATCCTCCTGACAGATTTTTAATTATCGGCAGTGAAATACTCACTTTCTGTCCGAATGGTTTTGGCAGGACTAAATTATATACTAATTTTTTTGAAAAGAAAATGGGTGTAACTGGTACTGCAAGAAACTGGAAAACGGTTACCACTTTACTTAATCTTGCAGAAAATAAAAAGTAGAGACGATGCACGCAACATCTCTCCTGATTTTCTTTTTCTATCTATTTTGCAGAATCGATAAGCAAAAGATTTACATTTGTTTTAAATATTAGGAATAATGAATTTGCGAACCACAAGGACAGGCAAAGGTATGTCCATTTTTATCACAGGTATTCTCATAGTTACCCTTTTAGCAGCATGCGGGAATTCTTCTTCAGGGAGATCAAAAGAGATAATTGTTTTTCATGCAGGTAGTCTTTCGGTTCCTTTGAGACAGCTGAAAAATGAGTATGAAAAGAAGAATCCAGGTATTAAAATTTTACTTGAGCCTGCAGGTAGCCTTGTGTGTGCCCGTAAGATAACTGAACTGAATAAGCCATGTGATATTATGGCTTCCGCTGATTATTTCGTTATAAATGAACTTTTGATTCCTAAGTATGCTACCTGGAGCATAAGATTTGCAACTAATGAGATTGTTATTGCCTATAATGAAAAATCAAGATATTCTTCAGAAATAAATGGAAATAATTGGTTTGATATCCTGTCGAAGGATGATGTAATATACTCTCGTTCTGATCCGGACTCCGATCCTTGCGGATACAGGACGGTCTTTACCCTGATGTTAGCTGAGAAGTATTACCATAATGAAGGCTTAACTGAGAGAATGGTCTCAAAAAACAAGGATTTCATCAGGCCAAAGGAGGTGGATCTTATCGCTCTGATTGAATCGAATGCAATTGATTATATGTTTCAGTATAAGTCAGTTGCGATTCAGCATGGTTTGAAATATATTGAACTTCCTGATGAAATAAACTTATCAGATCCCTTGAAAACAAATGTATACGGATCTGTTTCCCTTGATGTAACGGGTAGCAAACCGGGAACAAAGATGAAAGTAACAGGTGATTATATTAATTATAGTATGACCGTTCTTGAAAATGCTCCTCAGAAGAGTGAAGCAATTGATTTCCTTTGTTATATGGTGAGTAAAGAAGGATTGGAAATTTTCAGGAAGAACGGACAGGAACCAATTATTCCTTTTTCAACCGACCAGCCTGATAAGCTTCCTTTAAAACTTTTAAAGTATCTGCCTGGAAATTAACTGAATTAATCTGATTATGAACAGATACGGACCTTTTAGCTGGATCCTGCTTATTTTATCATCCCTTGTTTTGCTCTTTCTGGTGGCACCTCTGCTTGGCATGTTCATACATACGGGTGTTAAGGATTTCTTTATTACGGCAGGGGATAAGGAGGTGCAGGCGAGCATCTGGCTTACAGTGTGGGTTTCGTTTGCAGCAACTTTTTTCTTTGCAACAGCGGCTGTTCCTTTTGCCTGGCTGCTTGCCCGCAAATCTTTTCCACTTAAGAGCGTTGTTCAGGGGATTATTGACCTGCCTGTAGTATTACCACATACAGCAGCAGGAATTGCACTTCTGGGATTTATCTCAAGAGATGGCTTATTGGGAAAAGCAGCAGCAGCAGTCGGATTCCAGCTTGTGAATAACCCTGCAGGAATAGCCCTTGCAATGGCCTTTGTAAGCCTTCCCTTTCTCATTAACTCAGCCCGCGATGGTTTCGCTGCTGTCCCTGAACGACTTGAAAAAGCTGCACTCAACCTGGGTGCGAGCAGATCAAGAGTTTTCTTCACAATATCCCTTCCTCTGGCATGGAGAAGCATCATTACCGGGTTTGTTATGATGTTTGCAAGGGGAATGAGCGAGTTTGGTGCTGTTGTAATAATTGCCTATCATCCTATGATTGCCCCTGTTCTAATCTACGACAGGTTTAGTTCATTCGGTTTGAATTATGCACGACCTGCTGCAGTTTTGTTTATTGTTGTTGCACTAGTGGTTTTCACCATATTAAGACTTCTGTCAGAATCAAGAAAGACAGCTGTTACTAAAAATGAGTATGCTGATTCTTAAAAACATATCAAAAAAGCTGGGGGAGTTCCGGTTAAATGATATCGGACTTGAAATATCAGATGGAACCTATTATGTGCTATTGGGAAGATCAGGGTCTGGTAAAACTCAATTACTGGAACTTATTGCAGGCTTAACCAGTCCCGATTCAGGAGAGATATGGCTTAATGGTGAGAATATTACAAATAAGAAGATCCAGGATAGAAATATAGGACTTGTTTTTCAGGATTATGCCATCTTTCCAAATATGACTGTCTTTGGAAACATTGCTTATTCGATGAATTCCGGTAAAAATGGCAAACACAGGATAAAAGAGAGGGTCACAAGCATTGCAGCAGAATTGAATATTTCTCATCTTTTGGGAAGAAATATTCATCATCTTTCAGGAGGTGAACTTCAGAGAGTTGCACTTGCACGTACCCTTATTACTTCACCACGGTTACTCCTTCTTGATGAACCGATGGCCTCAATTGATGCTAGTCTCAAAGATGAGATTAAAAGGCTGCTCAGGAGATTGAACAGGCAGGGCCTCACAATTATTCATGTTACTCACGATTACAGGGAGGCAGTAAGCCTTGCAACAAGGGTAGGTGTGATACACAGCGGAAAAATAATACAGGAAGGTGACCCTGAGACTGTTTTCAGAAAACCTGTGAACAAATTCGTAGCAAGGTATTCTGGTTTCAGGAATTTCTTCAGGGTTAAATTTATAAATGAAAACAGTGCATGGAAAGCTTTGTGTAATGAAAAACTTATATTTAATATGTCAGAAAAATCATATCCGCATGAAGGTCTTCTGATTCTCAGAAGTGATGATATTAGAATTTCACCTGAAAATACCTCCTGTCCGACTGATAATTGCTTCAAAGGAATTGTAAGAGAGATACTTCCATCGGAATATGGTGTGGAAATTACAGTTGATGCCGGAGAAACATTTTATGTTGATATATCTGCTGATACTTTTAAACAGCAGCCTTATAACGAGTTATCGGAAGTTTGGATCTCATTTCCACCCGAAGCATGTATTGTTTTGCAGGGTAGCAATTAAAGGCAAAAATTAATAGTTAAGACAAAGAGAAACATATCCCGGCGCATGAGTTTATAATTAAAATAGTATAAAAGAAGTTTAGGAACTATGGAGATAATTACATTTGAAAAAGCATATGAGATTGTAATAAATTCTGTATTCAGTACCGGTACTGAGCTCATCTCTTATACTGAATCCCTTAACCGGGTCCTGGCAGAGGATATCACAAGTGACATGGATATTCCTCCATTTAATAAAGCTGCTGTAGATGGATTTGCCTGCCGGAAATCTGATTCAGGAGTTGAAATGGAAATTATTGAAACAATTGCAGCAGGGAAGAGACCTGAAAAGCCGGTCAGAGAAAATCAATGCTCAAGAATAATGACCGGGGCAACAGTTCCCGAAGGTGCTGATATGATCTTCATGGTTGAAGATTCTTTAATGCTTCCTTCAGGTAAAGTTAAATATACCGGGATGTTTACCAAGGAAAACATTTCATTCAAGGGGGAGGATATTAAAGCAGGAGATTCTGTCCTGAACACAGTTAAACCGATCAGACCCCAGGATATAGCCATCATGGCATCTGTTGGCCATACCAGGGTAATGGTCAGTAAGATGCCTTCTGTGGCAGTCATAAGCTCAGGTGATGAACTTGTGGAACCCTTCGAAAAACCAGGAACTTCACAGATAAGGAATACCAATTCTTATCAGCTTCTGGCACAGGTTCAGCGAGCAGGTGCTTTGGGAAAATACCTTGGAATTGCAAGGGATAATGAAGAGATAACTTACGAAATAGTTAAACGTGCGATAAGTGAAAACGACATTGTCCTTATTACCGGAGGAGTGTCTATGGGCGATTTTGATTTTGTTCCTTCAGTTCTCGAGAGGGCAGGCGTTAAAATCCTCTTTTCTAGAGTTAATGTACAGCCGGGGAAACCTACAACATTCGGTATACATCCAAAAGCACTGGTATTTGGTCTGCCCGGGAATCCTGTCTCTTCATTTATTCAATTCGAATTATTAGTACGTCCAATTATATGTAAAATGATGGGTTATCAATTTAAGCCATTGATTGTCCACCTGCAGATGGGAGTCTCTTTTTCAAGGAAATACGCTGATCGTCATGCATTAATCCCTGTTGTGATCTCAAAAGATGGATTTGTATCTCCTGTTGAATATCATGGATCTGCCCATATTTCTGCTCTGGCACAGGCTGATGGTATAATAGAATTGGCGATTGGAATAAACAGAATTGAGAAAGGAGAGGTGGTAGGTGTTAGACAGGTTTAACAGAAATATTAACTATCTGCGTATTTCGGTTACTGACAGGTGTAACCTGAGATGTACCTACTGCATGCCCGAAGATGGTATTCATCTGCTCCGGCATGAAGATATCCTGTCATTCAATGAAATAAGAGATTTTACTGAAGTTGCTGTTGCGGGAGGTGTGACCAAAGTAAGAATTACCGGAGGTGAACCTCTTGTAAGAAAGGGAATTTCAACACTGGTGAAGATGATATCTGATATCAGGGGAATAAGGGATCTTTCAATGACAACGAATGGGGTACTTCTCAGACAGTTTGCAGAAGAGCTTGGTGCAGCAGGTTTGCAACGAGTAAACATCAGTCTTGATACGATTGATCCTGAAAAATTTACAGCTATTACTCGCACCGGGAATCTCAATGATGTGTTTGATGGTATTAAAGCTGCAATAAAGGCAAAGCTTTTACCTGTAAAAATAAATTGTGTCATTAAAGATTCAAAAGAGGAAGAAGATGCCAGGGCTGTAACCAGATTTTGTAAAGAAAATGATCTTGACATAAGATATATTCGACAGATGGACCTTGTTCGGGGACATTTTTCTGTAGTTGAAGGTGGCACCGGAGGTGACTGTTCATTGTGTAACAGGTTAAGGCTTACGGCTAACGGAAAACTCAAACCATGTCTTTTTAGCAATACTGAATTCGATATCAGGGAACTTGGTTATGTGAAAGCCCTGCAGCTCGCAGTTGAAATAAAACCTGAATGCGGATCAATAAATGATACAGGTACTTTTTATAATATTGGAGGGTAAAATATTATGCAAAAACTGACTCATACTGACAATAAAGGAAAGGCTGTTATGGTTGATGTTGGTGATAAGGAGATACAACTCAGAATCGCCAGGGCACGCGGTCATATAGCTCTTGCTGCAGAAACCATCAGACTCATTAAGGATAATCTTCTGAAAAAAGGAGATGTCCTGACCGTGGCACAGCTGGCAGGAATAAATGCTGCAAAGCAAACATCATCACTCATACCGTTATGCCATAATATCGTGCTTGACAATGTGAAGGTTGATGTAGTTGCTGACACTATGGGAGTAAGAGTCAATAGCGAGGTGCGATGTACCGGTAAAACCGGCGTGGAAATGGAAGCACTGACAGCCGTCAGTATTGCGCTTCTTACTGTCTATGATATGTGCAAGGCAGTTGATAAAAAGATGGTTATTGACAGCATCATGCTCACTGAAAAAATCAAGAAATGACTATCCCTGACAAATTTGAAGTACTTATTATCACCCTGAGCGACAGAGCTGATAGAGGCGAATATAAGGATCTGAGTGGTCCACGGATAGAGAAAATTCTTTCTGAATATTTTTCTTCTTTAAACTGGGTATATAATATTCATCTGACTCTTATTCCTGACGATGCTGTTATTTTCAGAGAACTATTGACAAGTGCCGGAAGTTTATATAATATAATTATTACCACAGGAGGAACAGGTATAGGTCCGAGAGACATTACAGTCGATACGGTTATTCCACTTCTGAGCAAAGAGATACCCGGAATCATGGAATATATAAGGATCAAATTTGGGGCGGAAAAACCAAATGCATTATTAAGCAGAAGTGTAGCCGGGATTATAGGCAAAACACTTATTTATACTCTGCCAGGTTCTGTGAGGGCCGTCGAAGAATATATGACCGAGATATTGAAAACACTGGAGCATACTATTTACATGCAATACGGTATTGACAGGCACGGTAAGCATTAGTTTGCAAGCCTGTTAAGAGTGTTTGCAATGGCAGTCCCAATTACCCTGTCGTAACGATCGCGGGGATTCCTGTAATATATCATTACTATATAATCGTTTTCGGTTTCATAATGGCTCCCTTCGAATATCGTTGCGGTTCCATCCGTGATACCATCTTTAAGAAAAACATATTCATAGTTATACCAGCCTTGTTTCAGGAGCATAGTACATTCATATTCTTTTCTTTCAGAATTATATGTCATCAGATTATTTTTATCAAAAGTCCAGTTATTCAAACCACCTGATACATACATTTTTCCTCCCTGAATGATCTGCACTGAAGGAAGCGTAAAATATACATATACATAGTCCGCATCGATATCATATTTCTGACCCTCCTGAATAGCTACATAAAACTTCCCATTGAAATCCTTCCAGTAGAAATATGGTTTAAATTCCCTGCTTTCTGAAGGATAGAGATAAACATTATAATTGGGGATGACAAAATCAATCTTTTTCACATATTCTGTCTGATATCGAATGCTCTTTATATCGAAATACCTGTATTCATTTCCCCCCTGGAAAATGTTTTTATCAGATAATGAGTTGTATTTCATTTCGTTATTTCCATAAAAGTCGGGTTTCATATTTCTTTTAAGATTGTCCCACCTGCCGTTCTGGAGGATAAATGCATATACATTCCTGTAAGGATCACTGATACTGAGTCCGGAGTAATTTACTGTAAAATCGACCTGTTGATGAGTGTTATTGTCTTTGGTCATCATCGGTCTGTGTGCAGTTACATCGATTTTTACCGCATCTTCAGAAATAACAAATCTTTGAGTTATTTCCGGATCATCCGGTTTGTCTGCCTGATAAATGAAAAGGATATAATTCCCTGAAAGTTTAAGTTGTACTCTTTCGTTAGGGAAACTTAGTTTATAGTGAAAGTAGCCAACCGTAGTATTAAATGAGGTCTCATAGTCTTCAATCGGATTTTCGGCATATCCGTCAAGATAGTCGTTTGGAAAAATATCAGATTTTTTCCAGTCTTTATCACAATGAATAAAAGTATAATAGTAGGTTTCAGCCTGGTTATCAAGTAAATCAAAATGAAGAACTAACTTTTCGTCACTATGCAGTTTTATTATCGGATAGGAAAGATTCCANCCCTCTTTATAGAGCTGGACAGTCTTAATCTTTTCATTGAATATATGATTTGAATACCGGATTGTGTCGGNATCATTTNGCATCCCATTTATTAAAAGGAAGTTACATATGAATGTCGCGANTAAAATAATTCTCATAAAAATAAAGTTCTGTCTCTTTTAAACATTAAATGTATTAAAATGTTGTATCATAATCAGCACTTTTTAATATTTATGCAGGGTAAGTTATACTTTTGCACCCAACTGTTAATTTATTAACAGTAAAGATTGGAATGAATTTTTATTAATTAAATCATGCAATGTCATCATCTGTTAAATTGAAAAAGGGGTTTGATATCAGGTTAAAGGGAGGAGCTGAGAAAGTTCTTGCCTCCGAGGTTCAATCCTATCACTATAGTGTCAAACCGGTTGATTTTCCGGGACTTACACCTAAATTGAACGTAAAGCCGGGAGATAAGGTATTAGCAGGTACTCCGCTGTTTCACGATAAAATCCAGCCGGAAATTCTGTTCACTTCACCGGTAAGTGGTAAGGTACATTCAATAAACAGGGGGGATCGGCGAAAATTGCTGGAGATTGTAATTGAGAAAGAAGGTGATGAATTTATTGACTTTGGAAAATCAGATCCGGCAGCGTTAAGCAGGGAAAAAATCAAAGAATCATTACTCATTTCCGGATTGTGGCCTGTTATCAGACAAAGGCCATATCATATTGTTGCTCACCCTCAAGACATACCCAAGTCAATTTTTATTTCCGGATTTGATACAGCTCCGCTGGCTCCTGATTTCAATTACATAATGGATAACTCATCAGGAGCACTTTTCAGGAGCGGGATAAGTGCTATAAAAAGACTTACTGATGGTAAAATCAACCTTATTCTGAATGGGAAAGGTAGCTCATCGGAATTATTAAAAAATGTGGAACAGGTTGAAATATCTCATTTTTCCGGGCCTCACCCTGCCGGTAATGTTGGGGTACATATTCATCATCTTGATCCGATAAATAAGGGCGAGATAGTGTGGTTCATTAATCTACAGGATGTTATTGCTATTGGGAGGCTTTTTGACGAAGGGATATATAAACATGAACGTATTATAGCTCTGGCAGGATCAGAAGTTATTCACCCTCAGTATTATACGGTGCGAACCGGCACTTCTGTGTCCGTGCTGGTAAAAGATAATGTTAAACAAGGTAACCTGAGATATATCAGTGGTAATGTCCTTACGGGCAGCAGAATTGAACCAGAAGGTCATCTTGGTTTCTATGATTCTCAGATAACAGTCATCCCAGAGGGAGATTATTATGAATTCTTTGGATGGATGACTCCTGGAATTAATAAGTTCAGTTTTTCTAAAACATTTATTTCAAGCCTGATCCCACGAAAAAGTTATAATCTGGATACAAACTTTCATGGAGGCGAGCGTGCTTTTGTAATGACCGGGCAGTATGAAAAAGTGATTCCGATGGATATCTACCCGATGCAATTACTGAAAGCTATTCTTTCGGAGGATGTCGACTTAATGGAGAATCTTGGAATATATGAGATAGCAGAAGAGGATTTTGCGCTATGTGAATATATTTGTCCTTCTAAAATTGAGATTCAGTCTATTGTAAGAAAAGGCCTTGATCTGATGATCAAGGAGATGAATTAGTAACAAGAGATATTAATATAATGATGGATTCATTAAGAAAGAAGATTGATAAAATCAAACCCAATTTCACGGAAGGTGGCAGGTTTGAAAAATTGCGTTCGGTATTTGAAGGTTTTGAGTCTTTTCTCTTTGTCCCTAACAGGGTGACATTCAAAGGATCACATATCCGCGACAGTATTGATCTGAAAAGGACAATGAGTGTTGTAATAATTGCCCTCATTCCTGCTCTTTTGTTTGGTGCATACAATGTCGGGCTTCAGCATTTCAGATCAATTGGTACCGAAACAGGGACATTTAATATGTTCTGGTTTGGATTCCTGAAGATTCTGCCTCTCATAGTTGTGAGTTATGTAACAGGTTTGGGTATAGAGTTTGTTGCTGCCCAGATAAGAGGCCATGAGATTAATGAAGGATTCCTTGTCACTGGAATACTTATACCTCTGATTATGCCGATAGATATACCATTATGGATGCTGGCACTGGCAACTGCTTTTGCTGTAATAATTGGTAAAGAGGTATTTGGAGGAACCGGAATGAATGTTTTCAATCCTGCCCTGACCGCGAGAGCCTTCCTCTTTTTCAGTTATCCGGGGTGGATGACAGGTGAAAAGGTTTGGATTGCAGGCTTAACGAAAGGACAGAACATTATAGATGGATTCTCAGGAGCTACACCACTTGCTTTATGCGCTGCAGGGGAGACTTCAAAAATTCCTTCATTCATGCAGATGTTTGTAGGAACAATTCCCGGATCTATTGGAGAAACATCAACTCTGGCAATATTAATAGGTGCTTTGATTCTAATAATAACAGGAATAGGAAGCTGGAAAATCATTGTAAGTGTTTTTGCGGGCGGACTTGGAATGGGACTTTTACTTAATGCATTTGCTGTCAATCCTTATATGGAAGTGCCTGCATATTATCATTTTGTAATGGGAGGGTTTGCCTTTGGTGCTGTTTTCATGGCAACAGATCCTGTGTCGGGTGCCCAGACAGAAAGGGGTAAGTGGATATATGGATTTCTGATCGGAGTAATGTCGATTCTGATCAGGGTTATTAATCCTGCTTATCCTGAGGGTGTCATGCTTGCAATATTGCTTATGAACGTATTTGCACCACTCATCGACTATTTTGTCATTCAATCGAATATTAATAAGAGGCTTAAAAGGGCTAAAGTCGCAGTAAAAATTTAGCAAGATGAAAGAATTCAGCAACAGGTATATATTCATATTTTCAGCGGTCATGGTAATTGTTGTAGCAACACTTCTGTCACTGGCTGCAACATTGCTTCAGCCACGTCAGCAGAGAAATCTTGAAATAGAGAAAAAGAAAAGCATGCTTGAATCTATTGGAATAGCATCGACACAAGAAACAACTGAAACTTTATACGACAAGTATATCAGGGAGAGTTTCGTGCTTAATGCTAAAGGAGAAAAGGTAGATGGAGTCGAAGCATTTAAAGTAGCTCTAAGTATTGAACTCAAGAAGCCTCTCGAACAGCAATATCTTCCTGTATTTAATGCTACAACCGAAAATGGAGAGAAAATAACAATTCTCCCGGTTGAAGGTAAAGGTTTATGGGGTCCTATATATGGTTATGTATCCCTGAAGTCGGACATGAATACAATTTACGGCGTCACTTATGATCATAAAGGTGAGACACCCGGATTAGGGGCTGAAATAAACACAACTCCATTTGAGAGCATGTTCATTGGAAAAAAGCTCTATGAAGCAGATAAGTTTGTTTCTATCGGAGTACTTAAGGGAGGTGCTAAAAAAGATGATCCGCATAATGTTGATGCTATATCAGGCGGTACAATAACAAGTAAAGGTCTTCAGAAGATGCTGCTTGACTGTATTGGGAAGTATAATGATTATCTATTAAAAAACAGAAACTAAGATATGAGCAATCAGGAAAAGGAGCCGATGTTCTCGGCTAAGAATTTAAAACTCTTTACCGCTCCGCTTGGTAGAGATAATCCTATCACAGTACAGGTTTTGGGTATCTGTTCAGCTTTGGCGGTTACTGTAAAGCTCAAACCGGCCATTGTCATGGCTCTATCTGTTACAATAGTTGTTGCGGTTTCCAATGTGGTTATTGCGGCTATGAGAAAGTATATACCTGACAGGATCAGGATTATTGTACAACTTGTGGTGATTGCTGCAATGGTGATACTTGTCGACCAGACTCTTAAAGCTTATGCTTTTGACGTGAGTAAACAGTTGTCGGTTTTCGTCGGACTTATAATCACAAACTGTATCCTGATGGGACGTCTGGAGGCATTTGCAATGGCTAATAAGCCATGGCCTTCATTTATTGATGGACTAGGAAATGGAGCGGGTTATGGGATAATACTTGTCGTGGTTGCTTTTTTCAGAGAGCTGCTGGGATCAGGAACCATATATGGATATCCCTTAATGGCAAAGCTCGGAATATATTCCACAGGCTATGAAAACAACGGATTAATGATTCTTCCGCCAATGGCACTGATTGGTGTTGGAATTATAATATGGGTTCAGAGGAGTAAAAACAGAAGTCTTATTGAGAAAAAATAGGGATATTAGTTATGGAACACTTATTAAACATTTTCATAAAGTCAATTTTTATTGATAACATGATCTTTGCTTTTTTCCTGGGAATGTGCTCATTTCTGGCTGTGTCAAAGACTGTTAAGACCTCAATCGGACTGGGAGTAGCTGTGGTATTTGTTCTGCTTATTACAACTCCTGTAAATTTCCTGGTTGAACATTACGTTCTTAAGAAAGGAGCCCTTGCATGGCTCGGAGGAGGTTTTGCCGATGTAGATCTGAGCTTTCTTACATTCATGGTATTTATAGCGGTTATTGCTGCCATTGTTCAGCTTGTAGAAATGATTATTGAAAAATTCAGCCCTTCATTATATAATTCCCTTGGGATATTTCTTCCTCTTATAGCTGTAAACTGTGCTATCCTGGGTGCTGCTCTCTTTATGCAGGAACGGGAATATGAAACTGTTGCTGAAGCTACCGTATTCGGAGTAGGATCAGGAATAGGTTGGATGCTTGCAATTGTAAGTATAGCTGCAATAAGGGAGAAACTTCGGTATAGTAATGTACCTGATCCGCTAAAAGGACTTGGGATAACATTTATTCTTACAGGTCTTATGGCTATTGCATTCATGGGATTCATGGGAATTAAACTCTAACTGAAATAAATGATTATGATTTTAGCTGTTTCAACCGGTGGTACAATATTTTATAGTATCATAGTTTTTTTGCTTGTTATTCTGCTGCTCGTCGGCTTATTACTGTTTGCAAGAGATAAACTTGCTCCAAAAGGCCATGTCATCCTTCATATAAATAATCGCGAAATAGAGGTTTCACCAGGTTCGAACCTGTTATCCACACTCTCCGGCAGCAGTATTTACCTGCCATCTGCCTGCGGAGGAGGTGGTACCTGTGGAATGTGTAAATGTCAGATAACCGAAGGAGGTGGATCAATACTGCCAACAGAGATCGGATTCTTCACACGCAAAGAACAACATAATCATTGGCGACTCGGATGTCAGGTTAAGATCAGAGAAGATTTGACAATCAAGGTACCGGAGGCAGTAATGGGAATAAAAAAATGGGAATGCGAAGTTATATCAAATAAAAATGTTGCAACCTTTATTAAAGAGTTTGTCGTAAAACTTCCTGAAGGTGAATCTCTGGATTTTGAGCCCGGGGGATATATTCAGATTGATGTTCCAAAGTATAAAGCGACTTTCAAAGATTTTTTAATTGAAGAGCAATACAGGGGCGATTGGGATAATTTCAAAATGTGGGATATGGAAGTTAAGAACAATGAAGAAACATTCAGGGCTTACTCCATGGCTAACTATCCGGCCGAGAAAAACATTATTAAACTCAATATAAGGATTGCAACACCACCCTGGGATAGCGTGAAAAGGGAATTTCATAATGTTCCACCGGGATTATGTTCTACATATACCTTTTCCCGTAAACCGGGTGATAAAGTGATGATATCAGGACCCTACGGCGAGTTCCATATAAAAAATACAAATAGTGAAATGATTTATATCGGAGGAGGTGCAGGAATGGCTCCCCTGAGATCTCATATCTTCCATCTATTCAATACTCTTAAAACGGGAAGAAAAGTATCATACTGGTATGGGGCCAGATCTTTAAGAGAGATGTTTTATGAGGATGAATTCAGAGCAATAGAGAAGAGATTCCCTAATTTTACCTTTAATCTTGCTTTATCCGATCCACTACCGGAAGATAACTGGACAGGTTATACAGGTTTTATTCATAAGGTTCTCCTTGATAACTATCTCTGTACTCATGAAGAACCTGAAGATATTGAATACTACTTCTGCGGACCGCCACAGATGAACAGCGCAGTTATAAGGATGCTCGATAGTCTGGGTGTTCCGAAAGAGAATATAGCATTTGACGATTTCGGAATATGATTATTAAACTACGGCTGCTCCCGGCAGCCATTTTTATTTATTTTGCAGAGGATCAAATTTTCAGTAAAATTGTAATGTCTTCTTAACAGGTATTTATTTTAACAACAATGATAAAAAATTTTCCTTCATTATTACTGGTTCTTGCAATAGTTGCATCTGCATGCAACAATAAAAAAGCTGTTTTTGAGAATTTCACCGGCTTTACCCAGGGATCAACATATAGTATTGTTTACGACAATAAGCAGAATATAAGTCCAATTGACTTAAAGCAAAATGTTGAAAAAATCCTGCATGATTTTGATATGTCATTATCGGTTTACCAGGATTCATCAATTATTTCCAGGATAAACCGTAATGAGGAAGTAGTCCCTGATTCGTTCTTTATAGAGGTCTTTAAAAAATCAGCATTAATATCAGAGATGACCAATGGAGCTTTCGATATAACTGTAGGACCACTTGTAAGGGCATGGGGTTTTGGTCCGGATGATCATAAAAACTTCAGGGAAGAGAAACGTGATAGCCTTATGAAGCTGGTTGGAATGGAAAAGGTATCACTTATTAATGGGCGGTTACTAAAATCCGATCCACGTATATGTCTGGATGTTAATGCAATAGCGCAAGGGTATTCTGTAGATGTGGTTTGCCGTTATTTTGACCATCTTGGTATTAAAAATTATCTTGTTGAGATTGGGGGAGAAGTCAGAGCGAAGGGGAAAAAAGCTGGTGCTCTCTGGAGAATCGGTATCGATAAACCTGAGGATAATAA
>JGI20214J51088_10001121_pt1 | contig 18209 bp, 16 predicted proteins | sample WetSurMetagenome_FD_51088 | JGI IMG/M metagenome (IMG submission 51088) | reverse complement strand
AAAAAAGACATTAGTTCAATGGAGGAGGGTACGTCATGCCGGCTGTCCGGATCGGTCCTGAGGAAGCATACAGAAAGGCGAAGTCGGGGGAAGCGATCCTCGTCTGCGCCTACGACGACGAGACCTCGTTCGAGACGATGCATCTGGACATGGCCCTGTCTTTCGGCGAGTTCCGGAAGCTTCTCCCTGGGCTGTCGAAGGAACGGGAGATCATCTTTTACTGCGCCTGAGTCAATGAACACACCTCTGCCGGTCGGGCAGTGGAGTACAGGAAGATGGGCTACCCCAACACAAAGGCCCTGCTCGGCGGTGTCGAAGGGTGGAAACGCGCCGGTTACGCCGTACTTTGAATCAGAAAAAATCACCCCATCGCCCAGGGTTGGGCCAGAGGGGGTGAGGGGAGGAGGAGGGGGATCGGGTGAGTCCGTCAGATCGCTCTGNGGACTGCATGATGCTGTTGTACGCGGTATCGGCGGAGCGACGGAGTTCAGGCGGATGTTACGTATCGGTGCCCATTTTGTATCCGGCCTCTGTCCAGGCTTTCACCCCGCCATCCATGAACACCGCCCGGTCGAACCCTTCGCGGTTATACTTTGCTGCCTGACCGACAGCGGCGCCGTCGTCCGGTCAGGCGCAATAAAAGATGATTTCCTGATCCTTCGACAATCCGGGACGTTTCGATTCGAGCCGGGAAAGCGAGATCGATCCTTCCAGCAGCACCTTCCTGCAGGCATCGTCGTCACGATAGGCGCAGACCAGAAGAGCCTTTCCGGATGTCACCCGCTCGTGGGCTTCCACGGCGGATATCTGCATCCGCTCCGTCATCTCAGCCCACCGGGATAGATCGATTCCTTCCCTCCGATGTACTCGAAATATTTTTCGAGGCTCTGGAGGATCCTGTCTTCCTCGGTCCGTTTATTCGTTGAACGGCCGAAGTCCCCGAAGTAGCGTTTCATGGAATTCATGATGGACGATTCCATGTGGGAGTTGCCGCCTCGAGCGGGGGACTCGTCTTTTTTCAGAATGATCGAGATCAGCCCGTTTTCTTTGCGCACCTCGGCTCGATCGGCATCGACCGGGTAGGGCAATTCGACAGAATGCGAGAAATTCTTCGGGGTGCCCCGGGGCGGACGTCGTCCTTTTTTGATTGCGGTGTCGGCACCCAGTGGCCCGCTGAAGACCAGGCGCTTTTCCGTTATACTNATTTGCAGGTCATCGAGATCGATCCCCGGGAACACGGCATTGATGAAAAGGGCCTTCGGACCGGCCCACAGCGTGACACCCGGTTCTTCTTTATCACCGGACTGGCCTGGCGCTGCACTGCGCCGGTCAGATGACGGCAGGCGTATCGACTCGGTCCGGATAAACCCGGTTCTCTCTTCCCGGGTGCCAAGGGGGTCGAGTGCAGGGATTGGACGAGACATGGTGAAGACTCCTTTCGGAAAGCAGATTATNTGACACCGGCGGAAGGCCGGATGAGGGAGCCCCCCCGACAGAGTCCCTGCTCTCCTGCCCGCCTTGATTCGGATGGTCGGGCGGAGAGCAAGGACCTGAATCGGAGTTGGCGGTCAATGGAAGAACAATCCTACAGGATTGAATGTCATCTGACCATCGGAGGAGGGCCTGTTGCAAGGCTCCAAATGCCTTACCTTGCAATCAGGGTATGGCTGACCCACGGCGCCGGAAACGGATGCCCGCCGAGGCGTACAGACCTTGCGTGACGCCCCGGCAGGCNTTGATGGAGCGATCAAGGGAACGCGACAATGCGCTCTCCGGGCATGTGAATCCGGATGTACTCGACGCGGATACGACGGTCGGAGCCGGTGCGGAAATCGTACGAGACATGCGCGTCGCTCGAGTGCGCGTCNCACTGATGGGAGACGGTCAGCTTGATCCACACGGGGTCCCGGGCCGCGACGCTCAACGATTTCGACAGGACGACATGATCGTCGACCCAATAGGCCGTGTTGATGTTCTGGGTACGCACGTCAAGGATCGATGTGGTGACCTCGCCATCCCAGTAATATTGGAAAAGGTCGAATTGCAGCTTCATTTCCAGNTCGGCCCATGTCGAAGTATACCAGTGATCGTGCGCGTAGAGAGCGACGTCGCCTTCAAACTCCACGTGCGGCTCCACCGTCAATTCACCCGCTCTCGGCGGGAAGTAGGCAAACCACAACGTACACGTGGCGGGCGGGGGTGAGGCGGATGCCTCCCATCCCCAGCCGTCGCCTGTCGCCTCGCCTTTCACGTTGATTTCCCCGAGAGCCAGGTTGAGCCCGCAGTCTTCCGTACTGCCCCAGCTGTCTTGAGCGGGGGGATAGATCAACGTGTTGATCTCGAGCGGCGGCCGAAAGATGCCTTGATCGAGAAGAAGGCGATCCTTCTGACCCTGCTTTTTTGGCGGGGCTTCGATTTTTCGCAGTTCTTCAAACACGCGCTTCTGCTTTTTCAGTTCGTTCTTCCATTCCGCCTCCAGCGCGCCGACGTTGATTCCCGCCTTCTTGAGCGTTTCCTTGAATTGTTCGTCCGAGCCCCCCGCTTCTTTCAGGATTCGCCGTTGCCGCTGCCATTCTTTCTCCCTGTACTTCCACTGCGTTTCCTCGTCTTCGCGAAATGCCTTCATCTGGGTGTGAAAACGATCCAGGTTGGTTATCAGTTGATGTTGCATGGCGGTCCTCCTTGAAGGTGTTGTTTGAAGCCCGCCGATGAAGGCGGGGAATTTATGAAGCCGACATCATGCGGGCAAGGCATCCGGGACATTGATCGATGACCGTGAGCAACATGACGGCAAGCATGAAAGTATTCACGCGGCGGAAAAGCAGCGCATGATTTGCCTCGTGACGCAGCATCAGGAAGATCCCCCCGGAGACAAGCCACAGCGATACCGCCAAAAGACCGGCCTTCGAAAAGGGTGACTGCAGCAGACCGCACAGGCCCAGGAGAAGGGCGCTGACGGCGGTTGCAGACAACCATTGGAATGTCAGTCGTTCCAGCTGGGCCTCGCTGAAAACATCGCTCAGGGAGGGAAGCCCCGCTTCCGCGTATTCCTTCCCATAGGTCAGGAGGTGCAGCCAGAAATGGGGGACCTGCCACATGAAGAAGAAAAAGGCCAGGCCGCAGAGACGCGGGTCTGAAAGACTCCCTCCTCCGGCAGCCCATCCCATGACAGGCGGGATCGCCCCGACCAGGGCGCCGGGCACAACGGCAAAGGCGCTCCTCTTCTTGAGCCCGGTGTAAACGGCGTTGTACCAGAGGAGGGCGGCGGCTCCGAGGAGCGGCACGGCGTTATTCCCGGTGAAGAGCAGGAGCCCTTCACCCGAGAGGATCAGCAGAAGGGCCCATCCGAGGGCCCGCCCGGGGCGGATCCTGCCCGACGGGATGGGTCTTCCCGACGTCCGGGCCATGCGCGCATCCACAGAACGTTCCTGGTACTGGTTGAGAGCACAGGCCCCGCAGGAAAGCAGGAAGACACCCGTGAATAGTGCCGGGAACATCTCCCATGCCGGATCGGCAGCAAGAAAAAAACCCGTCGCGGCGGAGAGCGAGGAAAACAGGGAGATCCTCGCCTTGCAGAGGCACAGACAGATTCGGGCTTTCTCTCTCAGCATCATTTCATCGATTCCAGATAGGCAACGATCGTCTTCAGTTCGTCGTCCGTCATGGGGATCTGGGGCATCACCGGGGGGTAGCCCTTGACGGTTGCCGCCCGGGGATCGAGGATGTGCGCCCGGATGAAGGCCTCGTCAACGGTGATCTCCTTTTCCTGTCCTGCCGCGACCACGGCCTCCCTGCGGCCGAAAAGACCCTTGAAGGTGGGACCGACCTTGGGGGAGCCGTCCAGGGTGTGGCAGCCCGTGCATCCCTTGGACTGCAGAAGTTTCGGGCCGCGATCGGCAAGGGCCGTACTTTCCGCGGCGCTGAGCCAGTTCCCGAAATCGGCGGGGGTCATGACGATGACCTTCGAGCGCATGTGCGAGTGCCCGACGCCGCAGTATTCCGTGCAGAAGATGTCGTAGGAGCCAGTCTTGTTTGCGGTGAACCACAGGTGTGTCTTCATCCCGGGGACGCAGTCCTCCTTGATGCGGTATGCCGGGATGAAGAGGCAGTGGAGAACGTCAAGCGATGTCATGATGAGCCGCACCGGCCTGCCCTGCGGGACGTGGAGCAGATCGCTCTGCTTGCCGTTGTCGTAGGTGAAGAGCCACGACCACTGCCGGGCCGTGACCTGGACGGTCATGGCATCTTTCGGCGGGTTCCGGATGTAGTCGAAGTCCACCCAGCCGAAGTAAAACATGAAAATGACGAGGATCGTGGGGATGACGGTCCAAACGACTTCCAGAGTCATATTTTCCCGGACGTGCTCCGGCCGGGGGTGCCTCTTGCGATTGTACCGGGTGAGGAAGATCACCATGCAGACCGTGACGATCAGGAGGAGGATGACGCAGCACACGACGACGAAGAGGAATGCGCTGTCCACCTTGCCTGCCGTATTGGAGGGCCCGAGCATCATGATCCACCTCACCGGTACCACACGTCCACGAAGGTCATCCCGATAAAGAGCGTCAGGGCCGCAATGGCAAGGGCGAGCAAACCTTTCAGGAACCGCCCCTCGTACTTGAGGTGCATGAAGAAGGCGAGGACGAGCCCTGCCTTGGCGGTCGCAATCACGAGCGAACCCAGGACGCTGTACTGGGCCAGCAGCTGCATTTTCGCGACGGCGATGGTGGCGGCCAGCAGGACGAGGAGGGCCGCCCAGACTGCCGCATACGTTGCGGTTGCGACGATGTGGGCTTCAGAGGGTTGATCGTTCACGGGTNCACCTCACGTGATGAGGTAAAAAAGCGGGTACAGGTATATCCACACGATATCGACAAAATGCCAGTAGAGGCCCGTGTTCTCGAGGCGCGCGAAATTTTTTCTGTCGATCGTCTGCCGCAACGTGAAGTGCAGCATGAAGGAGATGACCACGCAGCCCACCAGGACGTGCAGGCCGTGCAGGCCCGTCATGACGTAGTAGAGCCCGAAGAAGAGGATTTCGCCCTTTGCCATCTTCAGCAGGACTGGCGAGTTCGGGTAGATGCCAATGTCGATCTTGGCCATCCACTCGAAGTACTTGATCACGAGAAAAACCACGCCCATGGTGATCGTCACGAGCTGCAGCCACGAGGAGAAGAAACGCTCACCCCGCCGGGTGGCGGCAATGGAAAGGGCGATACAGAGGCTGCTCGTGAGCAGGATCGCTGTGTTCACCGTCCCCAGGATAATGTTCTCCTCGGCGGCTGCCCTGTGGAAATCCTGTGCATACTCGTACCGGAAGATGGAGTACAGGAGGAACATCCCCCCGAAGAACAGGATCTCCGTGAAGAGGAAGAACCACATCGCCATCTTCTTCCCGGTGGCGTCGATCTGTCCGGTTTCCGTGCTCACGGGGCTGCCTCCACGTCTTCCTCGTCATAGGGGTAGGGCCCCCGCGTGATGACGGGGATCGTCTCGAAATTATCGTGTGGCGGCGGCGACGGGATGGTCCACTCCAGCGTCCTGCCGCGCCAGGGATTCGAAGGGGCTTTGGGACCCCTGAAGATTCCATAAATAAGATTGGCGAAAATGATGATCAGCCCAAGCGCCAGGAACCAGGACCCCATCGTCGAGACGACGTGGCCCGTGTGATACTGGGGCGGGTAATCGAAGTAGCGTCTCGGCATCCCCTGGAAGCCGAGGACGAACATGCTGAAATAGAGAATGTGAAATCCGACAAAGAAATTCAACCAGCCGATCTTGGCGTATCGCTCGCTGTACATGCGGCCGGTGATCTTGGGAAACCAGTAGTGAAGGGCGGCCAGGATGGAGATCCCCGCGCCGCCGAACATGACGTAGTGAAAGTGGCCGACGATGAAGTAGGTGCCGTGCAGGTGAAGGTTGGGCGCGAGCGAGCCGATGATGAGGCCCGTGAGCCCCCCGATGGAGAAGGTGAAAATGAACGAGCAGGCAAACAGCAGGGGCGCATCGAGCGAGATGGAGCCCTTGTAAAGGGTTGCCACCCAGTTGAAGATCTTCACCCCGCTGGGCACGGCCACGAGGAAGGTGACGAAGGAAAAGATCACACGCGCCGTGTCGCTCATGCCGCTGGTGAACATGTGATGCCCCCACACGGCATACCCGACGACGGCGATTCCCAGGGCCGACAGGCAGACCGGGATGTACCCGAAAAGGGCCCTCCGGGAGAATACGGGGACGATCTCGCTGATGATCCCCATGGCCGGCAGCACCATGATGTAGACGGCCGGGTGAGAGTACATCCAGAAGAGATGCTCGTAGAGGATCGGGTCTCCACCCCGGGTCGGGTCGAAGAACCCCACTCCGAAGAAGCGGCCCAGGAAGATGAAGAGCAGCGTGATGGCCAGCACGGGGGTTGCGAGCATCTGCACCCAGCCCGTTGCATAGAGCGTCCAGGGGAAGGCGGGCATACGGAACCACGACATCCCGGGCGCCCGCAGGCGGTGAATCGTGGTGACGAAGTTCAGACCCGTGAGGATCGACGAGAACCCCAGGACAAAGACCCCCAGGACAGCGACGGAGATATTGGCCGGGCTCCGGATGCTGTAGGGTGCATAGAAAGTCCAGCCCGTGTCGGCGGGCCTGCCCGTCATGAAAAGGGAGGTGAGGATGATGAGGGCCCCGGCCACGTAGAGCCACCAGGACAGGCGGTTGATCCTCGGGAAGGCCACGTCCTGCGCCCCGATCAGGATGGGGAGGAAGATGTTCCCGAAAGCAACGGGAATCCCGGGGATGATGAAAAGGAAGATCTGGATGATCCCGTGCAGGGTGAACAGCTCGTTGTAGGTCTGGGCGTCGACGAGCCATCCCGGGGAGAGAAGGCTCAGGCGGATCGTGAATCCCAGCGCGACTCCCACGGAGAAAAAGGACAGCAGCGCCATGAGGTACATGACGCCGATCCGCTTGTGGTCGGTGGACATCATCCACTCGACGATCGCCCAGCGGTACCGACCCGTTCTTGCGTAGAAGCTTGCCCCCTCGGGCATTTCGTTCATCTGTGCCATTTATCGATCCATGCGGTATCGTTTTTCCGTCACCTTGAGGTAGATGAAGAAGGCGGCCATGGCGGCAAGGGTGATGAATCCCACGACGCTCAGGATGCCGAAAAACTTCTCCAGCCCCGGCGGCTCGTGGGCAAAGCAATAAAGGACGGCCTTCTGGATGCCCGTGACGGCCCTTCCCTGGACGGCTTCCGTGAGGGCTACGTCGAGATCGAAGGGGGAAAAGGTGACCGGGTAGGCCTGGCCGTAGGCGTACTTTGTCACCTGCATGTAGTTTATGATCTTTCCTTCCGGCGACAGGATGATCAGGACCACGGGGTGGATGAAGCCGTGGGTGTCGCGCCGGTATCGAAACCCCGTTGCCTCCGTCAGCCGGTCGATGCTTGCCTTGTGCCCGGTCATGAATCGCCATGCTGATTCCGGGAACGGCTTTCCGATGGCCGTCATGTAGTCGTTCTTTTTCGAGCGGGCGAGTTTCGGCGTGTCCGTCTCGTCGAAGCTGACCGTAAGGACACGGTATTGCCGGTCGGGGGTCAGGGACAGGGAGGGGAGCACGCGGGCAAGGCCTTCCAGCATCTGGGGGCAGATGCGATCGCAGGTGTAGTAGACGAGGTTGAGGATCACCGGCCTGCTCAGCAGATCGCCCAGGCGCACCTCGGTGCCATTCTCATCGAGGAGCGCAATGTCCGCGGGGATCGTCTGCCCCGTCTTTTCGTCGATGCCGATGCCGGCTTTTGCAGCCTGCTCAACTGTCAGGAGCTCTTCATGGGCGGCAAGGCCTGTCGGAACCAGAAAAATGCACAGGCCCAGGATGAATGCAAGGTGTCTCATTTCTCCTCCTGCTTTCTGATCTCTTCCTTTCTGATTTCTTCGTCGGCCCTGCGGCTCCAGAGGCCGGCGAGCCCCAGTCCCGATACGACGAACACGACGACGGTGATGAGGAGGAAGATCCCCGGGGAGATGCCCGGGTAGTAGATCATGGCCCGGTCGACGCCGTTGAGCTTCATGATGTAGGCCTCGATGTCGGCGATCTGCTGCTGCGTCAGGGCGCGCGTGTCGCCGAACGGGAGCATGGCGAGCGAGGGAGAGGGGCCTTCGGGTCTCGAACCGTGCTGGATGTAGCGGTCGATCGTTCCTGCGAAGGTCTTCGGGTCCGAATTGAAGATATCCTTGTCCACGGGATTGAGCGAGGGTACATGACCATCGTCGGATCCGGGATTGGGGACCTTGTCCGTCCCTTGCATGCCGTGGCAGGCCGTACAGGTCTGTTCGAAGAGAAGCTCGCCGTGATCGGCGCTGCCGATGATGGCCACGGCAAAACCGTTTTCACCGTGGGGGCCGGGCTCAGCCGCCAGGGCGGGCGCCTGCCCCTGTGCGGCTGCCATCGCTGTCCCGGGGCCTTTCGAGGAAACTGCGGACGGGGCCTTCAGGCTTTGCAGGAACTCCACGAGGTTTCCGATCTTTTCATTCCCCAGGGAAGCGAAGGAGGGCATGATGGATGCCGGATTGTGAGACTTGGAGTCGCGGATCTGCTCGGTCAGCCACTCCGCGGTCTTTCCCTTGAGTCCTTCATCGGAGAGATCCGGCCCGATGTTCCCGCCCGTTGTCCCGACACGGTGGCAGGCGGTGCATCCCTGTGTCTGGAAGAGTTCTTTTCCCGCCTGGGCAGCGGCCGCCAGGGGCGCCGCCAGGGCGGTCGCCGGTGCCGCTGTCTGGGTCGGCTGAACGGCAGGAGCGGGGGTCTCGAGACCTTCAGGCCTGCTGTAGGCCCCGGCAACGGTCAGCGAGACGAAGGCAACGACGACAATGGCCCAGGCTTCCATGGCCAGCGGGCGCTTCGCGGGGTTGCGTTCGGCACTGCGGTCCACGAAGGGAACGAGCACGAGAATGAGAAACCCGCCGAGGGGGATGCCAATCGTGGCCACCACTTCCCAGGGACCGGGGAAATACTTCAGGGCCTGGTAGAAGAAGAGGAAGTTCCACTCCGGTTTGGGGACGTAGCTCGCGTCCAGGGGGTCGGCCATGCCGGCAAAGGGCGGCGGGAGATGGGCGGCCAGGCCCACCAGTGCCAGGATNATGAGCGTTGCCACGAAGCCGTCCTTGAAGACCTGGTCCGGCCAGAAAGGCCCCTTGATCCGGCGCTTCATTTCATCCCAGGGACCCGCATTGCCGGCCTTCCGGAGGGCGACGAGGTGGATGGTGGCAATCGTCAGCAGGATGCCCGAGGCGATGGCCACGTGCAGAATGAAGAAGCGCGACAGCGTAAGCTGNCCGATCACGCCGCCCGAGAGCATGAGGCGTTTGATGAGTTCGCCGACGAGAGGGACCGTGCCGGCAGCGCTCGAGGCGACCTCCACGAGCCAGTAGCTGCGCTTGTCCCATGGCAGGGCGCCCCCGGTGAGGCTCATGACCATCGTCAGGAAGAACAGGAAGACGCCCGTCAGCCACTGCAGCTCGTGGGGTCTCTTGTAGGCGCCCCAGAGAAAGACCTGGGAGAGGTGCACGATCACCAGGACGACCATGGCATTGGCGCCCCAGTAGTGAAGCCCGTGGACGAGCCAGCCGAAGGGGACCTCCGTGCGCAGGTAGTTGAGACTGTTGTATCCCTGCTCGAGGGTCGGCACGTAATAGAAGAGCTGCCAGATCCCCGTAACGACCTGGAGGAGGAAGATGATCAGCGCTGCGCTGCCGAAGACGTAGGCATAGCTCGATCCTCCGGCCATCTCTTCGTCCAGGGCCAGATGGATGAACGGGCTGAGGGGCCAGCGCTCGTCGATCCACTTCAACAGCCGCGTGAACATCAGGCCTCCTACACAGGGATTTTCTCTTTGATTCCGCTTCGGAACTGCATCCACTCGACGGAGAGCTTGCCGTTCTCGATCTTCGCCGGCAGCGTGTCCAGGGGCCGCGGGGCCGGGCCGCCCAGGACCTTCCCGTCCAGAGAGTAGACNCTGCCGTGGCAGGGGCACTCGAAGTGCTTAGTGGAAGGGTTCCAGTCGTACTGACAGCCCAGGTGCGGACAGATGGGCGAAAAGACTGTCACGTTCGTGTCGTTGTGGCGGACGGCCCACAGGCGGCGTGTCATCGTTTCGCGGATGTAGGCGTCCGACTGGACGTCGGTACTCGTGAGGTGGGCAGGCTGATCCAGCGGCAATGCATTGATTTCACCAACCTTCATCCAGTGCGGTTTCAATGTCCGGAACGCCGGCCCGATAAAGGAGCCGATGAGCGGCACTCCCACGAGCAGCGAGCAGAAGGCGATGAGCGCCCCTGTAAACCCCTTCATAAAACCGCGGCGTGTGGCCTCCATACCGGCATCCGCCCTCAAATGATCATCCTCCATACGGCCCTCCTGTTGCTCTTCGCGGGTCCATCCCGCACAGCCTGGCTTGCCCGGCGATGACGTCTTTCAGGACCACGGCGTTGTTGTGCTGTTTCTTCAGGCTCCTGGGCCAGAGCCGGTCGCTGAGGATCCGCTTGCCGTCTGTGGAAGAGACCGGGTCATGGATGCGTTTGATTTTGAGCATGTCGTTTCCCCGCTGGCAGGGACCGGGGTCAGGTGGAGATTGCCCTCGACCCGGCCCGATCTGTGAAGGGATCGTTAAAGCCTCACTTGAAGGTCTTCAATACATAATCCGCTATGACCCTGGCCGTCTTGTCGGGAATGGTCTTTGCGTCGAACTTCGTCATNCCCGGCCCCGGGTTGCGCAACTTTGCAATGACGTCGGACGGTTTCGTAATGCCGCTCGCCTCGAGGTCTTTTTTGTGGAGAGTCTTGGCAGGGTTGATGATATTGCCGCCGTCTTTGTGGCAGATGACACAGTTTTTCTGGAAAGCCTCTTCGCCGGGAGTTGCTTTCGATGCCGGCACGGCATAACCGCTGAGGATGAACAGGACGGCCCCCGAAGCGACGAGACATAGTAATAACTTCCTCATCCTCTGGCTCCTCTGCGACGTTTCTCAAATTGACGGGCCCGCGGGCTGTCCGCCTGCGGAACCTATTTCATGAACTTCTTCGGGAACTGCTTGATGATCCCGTCGGAGAGGGCATCGGACATCACGAGGATGTGGGCGTGGCCTTTGTCACGGGCATCGATATAGGCTGCAGGGTCTTTTTTGATCCGTGCGACAGCTTCGTTTTTCGTCAGAGCCAGATGGGCGTAGAGCAGGGACTCCAGGGTCTTCTGCGGCCAGTTAGGATTGGCGCCGGACAGGAAGACTGCGATCTCATCGGCATTGGCATACCACTTCTTTTCCGCTGCAGCGGCCTTGTTGTTGTCGCCCGCCTTGGCTGCGCCGACCAGCTCGGCGGCAATCAGGATATGATCTTTTAAGAGTGCGGCCAGCTTGTTGCCCGCCGCATCGCCGTAAATGGGTTTGATGGCATTCCCGATGTCCTGCTGGTTTTTGAGAAGCCTCTCGGCGATCTGCCCGGTATCATCGAGGTTGGCAACGGATGCCATGATATAGGTGCTTGTCCAGGAAATGTGGTCTTCCCAGAGCTTGCGCATGTCCATCTTGAGGGCAACGGCCGACGGGGTATACATGGGGCCGGCCCCCTTTTTCATCTTCTGCGCATCAGCGTTGGAAAGCGTACCAGCCAGCAGAAAGGTGGCCGTCAGTATTGTAATCATCACTCTTTTCATGTCGTCCTCCTTGCTGAAATTTATGATTTCTATAAACGTTGCAGGTCACGACATAGCGACCAGGGTGCATCATGCCGGTCGGGGTTTCATGAGTGCAGCGAACAGGCGGATCGATGTCTAATGATTATTCCACGATCAGCCCGCAGCATGATATCGGGTAAATGCCGAATCCCGGAGTTCAAATCCCTGAGAAGCAGTTCAGGGATCGGCTCTATTGGACCTGGGACCCGCCCGGCGTTACGTGGAAGATTGTGTCCATCTCAGTCATCTCTATCCGCCTGGATGTTTCCGGCCCATTAGCTTCATGGCACGTTCGTAAACATTGTCCACGGTGAAACCGTACTTGCGCATCATAACCTTCCCCGGGGCGGACGCACCGAAACGGTTCACTCCAATCACGTCACCCTCGCTGCCCACATACATGCACCAGCCTTGAGTCGAGCCCGCTTCAACCGCAAGCCGGGTTCGCACGGACGGGGGGAGAACCGAGTCGCGGTAACTTCGAGGTTGGGCGTCAAACAATTCCCAGCTCGGCATGGATACGATCCGGACATTGATCCCGTTCTCGGTCAGTTTTTCGCAGGCCGCAACGATCAAACTGACTTCCGACCCGGTGGCGATTAAGATGATGTCCGGTTTGCCTGTGGGAGGATCGGCCAAAACATACGCACCGCGTCGCAAACCATCTGCCGCTGCAAAATAGGTGCGGTCAAGCGTGGGCACATCCTGCCGCGTCAGGATAAGCGCAACCGGTTGATTTCGTGTCTGAACAGCGACGCGCCACGCCGCGGCCGTCTCGTTTGCATCGCANGGGCGGATGACGAGCAGGTTTGGGATCGCGCGCAGCGAGGCCAACTGCTCGATCGGCTGATGCGTTGACCCATCTTCGCCGAGAGCGATGCTGTCGTGGGTGAAAACGAAGATTACCCCCTGTTCCATCAGCGCCGCCAGTCGCATCGGTGGGCGCATGTAGTCCGAGAAAATGAGGAACGTCGCCGTGAACGGAATGACGCCGCCATGCACCGACAACCCATTCGCGATGGCTCCCATCGCATGCTCGCGAACGCCAAAGTGCAGGTTGCGTCCCGCATAACTCCAGCCGCCGCCCGTCGATCCCTGCAGGTTGCCGCCCTCGTCGCGCGGGTTTTCGAAATCGCCCATCGCCGTAAGCGCTGTCCGGGTGGACGGATCTAAATCTGCGGAGCCGCCGATCAACGAGGGAAGCTTCCGACCGATCGCGTTCAATACCTTGCCCGACGCAGCGCGGGTTGCCATGCCTTTCGGGTCGGCCGGAAAGATCGGGATGCCGGTGTCCCAGCCTTTTGGCAATGCGCCAGCCATCCCCTGCTGAAATTTCTTGGCGAGATCGGGGAAAGCTTTCGAGTACCCCGAGAATCTCACATTCCATGCCGCTTCGGCTCGTTTTCCGTTATCCAGTGCGAGACGGAAATGCGCGAGTGCCTGGTCTGGAATGTGGAACGGCGGATCGAGCGGCCAGCCCAACGCTTGTTTCGTCAATTTCACTTCTTCCGGGCCGAGCGGAGAGCCGTGCGCTTCAAACGTGTCCTGCTTGTGTGGCGAGCCGTAGCCGATATGCGTACGCACGAGAATCAGCGAGGGACGTTCCTTCTGGGCTTGCGCCGCACGCAGCGCGCGGTCAATCGCTTCAAGATCGTTTCCGTTGTCAATTGTCTGCGTGTGCCAGCCATATGCTTCGAAACGCCGGGCACGATCTTCCGTGAAGGTGATGTGGGTCGAAGCGGAAAGCGTGATGTGGTTGTCATCATAGAGGCAAATCAGTTTGGCGAGCTTCAAATGACCGGCGAGCGACGCAGCCTCGGATGACACCCCTTCCATCAAGTCGCCGTCACTGGCCAGCACGTACGTGTAGTGATCGACGATCGGGTGTCCCGGACGGTTGTAGCGTGCCGCGAGATAGTCTTCCGCGATCGCGATGCCGACGCCATTGGCGAATCCCTGGCCGAGGGGACCGGTTGTCGTTTCCACACCCGGCGTCAGTTCGCGCTCCGGGTGTCCCGGAGACTTACTGCCCCACTGGCGGAATAATTTAATCTGTTCGAGCGGCAAGTCATAGCCAGTGAGGTGCAGCAGACTGTAGAGCAGCATTGAGCCGTGTCCGGCGGAGAGGACGAAGCGATCGCGATTCACCCAGCCCGGATGGGCCGGACTATGTTTCAAGAACCGCGTCCAAAGCACATAGGCCATTGGAGCGGCGCCCATCGGCAGACCTGGATGACCGCTATTGGCTTTCTCCACTGCGTCCACCGACAGGAAGCGAATCGTGTTGATTGCCAGTTGATCCAATTGCGCCGGATCGAGGCTGCGTACACGCAAAGCCGAGTGCGCCGCTTTGTGCGAGGGCTTCGATCTTGTCTTCGATTCGGGAGATTTGGGCGAATCTTCATGGAGTTTCATAATGGGTATTCTCCTGTCTTTGCTACGCCAATATAGGCATATGGGCCCATCACGCCCGGGCCTGTCATGCCGATCTGCATCTGCATCCTGCATCTCCTTCATGGCGGCAATTGAAAATCTAAGGATGCCGGCAAGTCTGCGATACCCGCTTCTGCTTTGCCCGGCTGTGCTGCGCTAGCTGTGAGCCATGTGAATTCGCAGATCGACTGCGTGTCTCTGTCGATCGTCAACTAAAGGGATGACAAGGTCGTGACGCTCGATGTCGTCGACCGTCAACCTTGTCACACCGTCCGCTGCCCGCGTTTGACGTACCGTGATGTCATAGATCGTCTCCCGATACCGATAGCTCATCTTGAACGACGCCCAGTGTGCAGGGATGCAAGGTTTCACATGCAGGGTATCCGCCTCGAGCCGCAGGCCCAGGATTGATTCCACAATCAATCGATACATCCAGCCCGCCGAACCCGAGTACCAGGTCCAGCCGCCGCGGCCCGTATGGGGTGACAGCGCATAAACATCGGATGCGACGACATACGGTTCCACCTTGTAAATTGAAATCGACTCGGCGCTCCATGCATGGTTCACTGGATTGATGATCGCAAACAGTTCCCATGCGCGACGGTTGTCCCCCAGGGCGGCGAATGCGATTACGGCCCAGACTGCCGCATGCGTGTATTGCGCGCCGTTCTCCCTGACGCCGGGGACATATGCCTTTATATAACCCGGATCCGGAATCGATTTGTCGAATGGCGGTGTCAGCAACTGGATGACTGCATCCTCACGGTGCACGAGGTGCTTGTCGAGCGCGTCCATGGCCATGTGCGAGCGCTCGGCAGTGGCAGCACCGGATAAAACGGACCAGCTTTGCGCAATCGAATCAATCCGGCATTCGGGGTTACCTGCCGACCCAAGCGGGGTGCCGTCGTCGAAGTAGGCTCGGCGGTACCATTCGCCATCCCAGCCATGCATCTCGATATTCCGGCGAAGCTGTTCCGCTTCCTTCCGGCATCGTTCGACGAAAACCGGATCGCCGTGCAGTTGTGCAACATCAGCGAATTGCATGAGCACGGCATAGAGGAAAAACCCCAGCCAAATGCTTTCGCCTTTACCCTGTTCGCCCACTCGGTTCATGCCGTCGTTCCAGTCGCCGGTACCCATGAGCGGCAGGCCGTGTCCGCCAAAGCGGAGACCCCTTTGTACTGCCCGTACGCAATGCTCGTATAGCGTCGCAGATCCCTCCGACCTGCCGGGCAGCTCGTAATACGATTCTTCCTCCGGTTTGAGCGGCCGGCCTTCCAGAAAATGGATGGACTCCTCCAGCACACCGGTATCACCGGTACTCGAAACATAGCGACACGTCGCGAATGGCAGCCAGAGGAAATCATCCGAGCAACGGGTACGAACGCCACTGCCCAGCGGGGGATGCCACCAGTGCTGGACATCGCCTTCCTTGAACTGACGGGATGCACAGAGAAGCAAATGCGCGCGCACAAGGCCCGGCTCGGTGTGAACGAGTGCCATCACGTCCTGCAGCTGATCTCGAAAACCGAAAGCGCCCGATGACTGGTAAAAAGCGCTTCGTCCCCACAGTCGGCAAGCCATGGTTTGATAGACCAGCCATCCATTGGCCAGCACATTGATGGAAGGATCGGGAGTCTCCACGTATACCGCGCCGAGGGTATGCTTCCAGTAGTTCGTGACGGCTTCGAGCGCGCCGCGCGCGGCAGCCGATCCTCGGAAACGCTGCGCCACGTGGCGCGCATCATCAACGTTTCGAGCCGCCCCAAGCCTGAAAATAATCTCGCGTTCCTGTCCATCGGCCAGATCGAATGGCACCTGGATCGCGGCACAGGGATCCAGTGACGCGCCTGCCCTGCAGGAAAGCCGCGGCAACGACATGGCGGCCGGATTCTGCAGCGTTCCGTTGCGACCCATGAACTCCGTCCTGTCGCCGCTGAAACTTCGTGTCGCATCGTCCACATCGAAAAAGGCAACCCGTTCGCCGAATTCCGCGTTGTATGCGTTACGCGCAAACAACGCGCCGCTGTCGGGCTCCACCTCCGTGATCACATGCATCATCGATTTCGGCCGCAGTTCTCCCAGCACCCATTCGATGTATCCGGTGGCGGAGAGGCGGCGCAACCGTCCTGACTTGTTGCGCACCTTCAAGACCGCGAACTTGATCGGTGCATCCAGCGCCACATAAACCCACAGCTCGGAGTCAATGCCCTCCTCCGTATGGGTGAACACGCTGTAGCCGAATCCGTGCCGGCAAGCGTAATGTCCCTGTCCGCGGCTCGGCCAGGGCGCAGGCGACCAGAAGTGTCCACTTTCTTCGTCGCGGAGGTAAAAGGCTTCGCCGCCGGAATCGCACACGGGGTCGTTCGACCATGGCGTGAGGAGAAACTCGTGTGCGTTCTCGCTCCACGTGTTGGCGCAGCCGCTCTCCGAGACGATGGTGCCGAATGATGGATTCGCGAGTACGTTCACCCACGGTGCCGGCGTCACCTGGCCGGGCGAGATCGTAACGACGTACTCGCGTCCATCGGGGGTGAATCCGCCAATCCCGTTGAAAAATATCAGATCGTCGCGAGTGGACTCGACGGCTGCCGGTGCCTCCGCGTGCAGCGCTCGAGCTGCGACAAAATGCGCAACAACGGCTTCAGCAGGGCTGCGCCGGTTGATCTGCTCCGCCAGCGTGCCGCCCCTGTCATCGAGGACCACGCGCGCAACCGACTGAAGCAGAATGAGGTCCTCGCTTGACAAAGGCCTCGCAAGTCTTACGTATATCCCACCCGGGTGATCGCTCAGTTTTGCTTCGGCGCCTGCGGCGATCAGCGTCATGATCTCATCATGGAGCGCTTGCCGGCTGCCTGCGCCTTCCGAGTTGCAGATCACCAGATCGACTGTCAATCCCTGTAAACGCCAGTATGCGTGGGCCTGCAACAGCTGCTGCACCAAATCGATACGGGCCCGATCCCCGATCTGCAACAGCACAATCGGTAAATCACCGGAAATCGAATAGCCCCATAAACCGGATTGCCCGCGGCGGTTCTTGTTGAGAATGCCAGGATCGGCGCGCAGCGAAGCATTAACGTAAAGAACAGAGTCGGCGAGGCGGCCATAGAGTCGTGCATCGGCCGGAGTCGCATGGATCTGCCGCAGGACCGACCGGCTGTGCGTACAGGCCAGGTCGAAGGCGCGATCGATCAGATTCCGATCCTGGTATTTGTTGCTGAGTGTCAGGCATGCACCCCGGCTCTCACCGATGCCTGAGACGATAGCGACCGTCGTCGATTGTTCCGGATCCAGCGTTATTCGGCATCGGATAGCGACAATCGGATCAAGCACGGAACCCTCGCTGCCCGACAGCGCGGCGAGATCTCGCATCGCCTGCGGATTGACGAGCGTATTCCCGCGGCCGATGAAACGCATCCGGTCCGTTTCATACGAGATATCTTCGATGTCCGCTCCGTGAACGGCCAATGAATGAAACATCCATGGCGGGTGCTCTTCACGTGTGCGGGGTCGGCGATTGCAGAGAATTGCACGGTGCGGGCTGACGATCTCCGTCTGGACAAAAAGATTGCTGAAAGCGGGATGCGCATCGTCGGAAGCAGCCAATGCGAGTACCACTTCGGCATAACTCGTCACATCAATTGTCCTGCGCGCCCCCGAGCGGTTCGTGATGGCAATTCGCCGTACCTCGATGTCATCCTCCGGCGAAACGGCAATCTGCGTGACCGCAACCATGCCTTGTTCACAACACCGGAAGGCCGCGCACGCCTCCGAATAATATGCTTGATAAACGGGAGATGGGTTGAGTGTTGGTTGATACGTGGTTGACCAGAACGTACCGTTCGCCACATCCCGGAGATAACAGAACGTTCCCCAATTGTCGCGCGTGCCGTCCTCACGCCAGCGCGTGACCGCGATGTCCTTCCAGCGACTGTAGCCGCCCCCCGCATTCGTGATCATCGCGTGGTATCGGCCGTTTGACAGCAACTTCACTGCCGGTATCGGCGTGTCGGCGCCGCGGAAAACACGCACCGGCGATTCCAGGGGGCTG
>JGI20214J51088_10001120_pt1 | contig 18216 bp, 13 predicted proteins | sample WetSurMetagenome_FD_51088 | JGI IMG/M metagenome (IMG submission 51088) | reverse complement strand
CAGCCCCTCCGATGCGCACAGGGATTTCCGCTGGATTATGTTAGGGGCGGAGGAGGAACCCATGGTCAAGCACATCGTTATCTGGAGGGTGTCCGAGGACGGCGATCCCGGCCGGGGCACGGTCAACGCCATGAGGGTGAAGCGCGCCCTGGAGTCGCTCAACGGCCTGATACCGGGGCTCGTCAAGCTCGAGGTGGGAATCGGGATCGACCTTCCGGCCGCGTATGGCGGGGATCCCCCTTCCTCCGAGATAGCACTCTACTCCGAGTTCAGCGACAGGGCGTCCCTGGAGGCCTACCGCATCCACCCCGCCCATANGGCGGTCGTCCCGACAGTCAGGTCAGTCTGCAGCGACCGCAGGTCTGTCGATTACGAGGATTGACCACGGCGCCGCCCCGGAGCGGCCTCATCGAATGGAGGGTCCTGTGAGGAAGAGCCTCGTGCTGGTGCTCGCGCTGTTCGCAGCCGGAACACAGGCCGGCGTCATCAGGATAACGAACAACACCGGCGGGTGGGACCTGACGAGCATCTATCTCTCACCGTTCGGCGCCAGGAGCTGGGGGGAGAACCGCCTTACGGAAGGCGACCTTGTCGAAGGTGCGGAGTTGAGGCTGGAGGTCCCGTCGGGCATCTACAGCATCCGGGCCGTCGACGTGGACGGAGACACCTACACCCGCCTGGCGGTCCCTATCATGGAGGAACTCGTCTGGAGCGTCACTCTCGACGATCTCGACGCCGCGGCCGGTTCGCAGTACGCCTATCCATCGGGGTCCGGTTGAGGGAGTTGACGGCCTTCCGGCGGAAGGCCCGCGCCTCTTCACATCCGATCTGAAGGGAGTGCAGATGCTCAAGGAATTCAGAGACTTCATCGCCCGTGGAAACGTGATGGACCTGGCTGTCGCGGTCATCATGGGAGCGGCCTTCGGGGCGATCGTGTCCTCGTTCGTGGCAGACGTCATAATGCCGCCGATAGGCCTTCTCCTGGGTGGGGTCGACTTCTCCAGCCTCTTCGTCAACCTGTCGGGAGGGCAGTACGCCACCCTGGCGGAGGCCCAGGCCGCCGGGGCTGCGACCATCAACTACGGCGTCTTCCTGAACAAGGTGATCAGCTTCCTCCTCGTCTCCTTCGCGGTGTTCGCCATGGTCAAGGCCGTAAGCAGGCTGCAGAAGCCGAAGGCCGCTCCGGCCCCTGCGGAGCCGACGGCCGAGGTGAAGCTGCTGACCGAGATCAGGGACCTTCTCAGGAGCAGGTAGGCATCAGGAGCCCGGCCCGGGGCCGGGATCATGCAGAGCGGCGGCCGGATGACGGCCGCCGCTCCCGTCTGCGGGACCCGCGAGCCCCCTACCTGATGAGCGTCACCTCGAAGGAGAGCGAGGCGCCGGAGCAGGTCGCCCTTAGGAAATAGACACCGTCCGGAACCGAGGAGGACGGGGTCCATGTCACTGTCGTCGCACCTTCATCCACGCCTTCGCAGACCTTCTCCACCAGCCTGCCCCGGATGTCGTAGACCGCTATCAGCAAGGGGTCGGGCCCGGGCTGGGTGACCTGCAGCGAGATGCTGCCCGAGAACGGATTGGGGCCTGGCCTGGAGATCGATGCGCCTCCGGGGAGGAGCTCGTCCCCGCCTCCGATTCCGGTGGGGGAGACCGTGTACGAGTGGCACCAGGTATCGGGCGCGAACCTCGGGTGCTGCTCTGAGCGGGACGAGTTGTCGCCGGCATCGATGTAGTACTGGACGACGGTCCCGGATGGAGCTCCGGGGATCGATGCGGAATAGATGCCCGAACCCTGGGCCGCCATGGCGAGCTGGGTGAACGGGCCGGAAGTCCCGGTGCGGTAGTACAGCCTCGTATAGGTGAGGGTGTGCGAGGGGGCGCACCTGATGAACGCCGTCACCGTCACGGGCGTGGACGCCGGCTGGCCTGCCGCCACGGGGGTGTGGTCGATCAGCAGCATCTCCGGGTCGGTGACGCCCATCGCTCTGCAGTGCAGCGCGTCCGTGTTCAGCCAACCGCTGTAGTAGACCCCGTAGATGTCGAAGCCGGGCAGGGCGGCCTGGTATGATGCGATGGCCGGGGCGTCGTTGGCCGTGTTCCAGGTGGGCACGTAGACGCGGTCGTTCACTATCAGGCTGTTCGTGTAGCCTTCTGTTCCGCTGGAGTAGACCCTGTACACCTGCCAGTTCGTGCCGTACGGGGTCTGCATCGTCTCGAGCAGGTCGGCCATGGCCTCGAGGGCTACGTAGTCGGCGTTGCCAGGCGGGACTTGAAGGACGAGTATCCTTGTGGGGCTTAGGATCTTGCCCCAGCAGTCGATATGGTCGATGTAGCTCTGCTGGGGATCGGGCGGGGTGAAATAGTCATCCACGCCGCAGTAGAGGAGCATCTGGGAGTCGACCCAGTCCTCGTTGCCGCCGTTCTCGGTTATCACCAGATCGGTGGACATGGACTGGCCCATGCCCGTGGACATGTAGTTGCCGCCGGTGTGGATGATGTCGGAGGTGTACACGGGGGTGCTCCAGGCCGTGCCGAGGACGATCGGGAAGTTGTCGTCGTCGGGCCGCGGCCTGTTGTAGTCGAAGTCGAAGATGCCCTGGGTGCCGTCCGGGAGCATGAGGAACCAGGGACCGTAGTCGCGCACCCAGATCGAGTTGGTCGTGGCGTTCACGAAGTCCACGCTGGCCATGTTGACGCCCTGCGAGGTGAAGGCGCTCGTCACCGCGGCCTCCTCGGACGCCTGGCAGATCACCCAGACATCCGTCTGGTTGGAGAGCGGCACGATGAAGTTGTAGGGCACCCCCAGCGGCCACCTGATGAAGACGCCCGTCATCGGGTCGAACTCGGCTGGATTGCGCACACCGGCGGGGGGAGGGGGAGTCGCGGAGTTGTAGGTTCCTATCTCGTCGATCCTGGCGAGCTCATCCGATGTGAAGCCGATCGGGAGGAGCTCCTCCGATCCGTCAACCGACCGCTCGGCTCGGGCACCGACCGCGAGGAGGAGCAGCAACCAGGAAAACCGATTCATGGGACATCCTCTCGGCTGTGGGTCCGGAAATCCGGACGACTCTCCTCGGAGATCTCGTGCGCACGCCCCGGTCCGCACGCTGTCACTTCAGGGCCTCCTGGCCTCCCCACGGCCTGTCCGGCCTCAGGGCCTGCAGCACCTCTCCATCACCAGGCAGGAGAGATCCCGTGATCATCCTCGACAGCAGCGCCCCGACGCCCGGCCCGAGCATGAAGCCCTGCCCGCACATGCCCACCGCGGAATAGCAGTTCCCGGGGTCCATCCGGGCCACGATGGGCGAGCCGTCCGGGGTCTGAGGGTAGCAGCCCCTCCAGGTTCTGCGCACCTTGAGGTTCGCGAGCCTCGGGTAGAGGTCCACCATCCGCCTCGCGACCAGCGGCAGGAAGCCGGAGGTCTCCTCCCTGTAGGTGCCCAGGATGGGCGGGTCGGGCGTTATGCAGAAGACTACCTGACCGGTCTCGTGCTGGTAGAAATAGTAGTTCGAGGAGCCAGGCGCCTTCCTGATGTCCACCACCATGGGCTCGAAGAAGCGGGCGGCGGGCTCCGTCACCCCCGCCTCGTGCAGATCGGGGAACACCGGGATGTCCTGCCCGAGGAAGGCACCGATCTCCCTTGCGTTCGCCCCTGCGCAGTTGATGACGGCGCCGCAGGCGTAGGAGCCCCGGTCGGTGATCACGGCAGTCACCCCTGAGCCGGAGGATTCGAATCCGGTCACGCTCTCGCGGAAGCGGAACTCGGCGCCATGCGAGACAGCCATCCTGAAGAAGGCGCTGGAAGAGCTCATGGGGCTCGCGCTGCCGTCTCCGGGGGAGAAGGTGCCACCCCGCAACCCATCCATGCGGATGCCCGGCACAATAGAGGATATGCCCTCGGGCCCGAGCCAGCCGATGTCCAGACCGGCGGCCTTCTGCACGGGGAGCATGTCCTTGAGCAGTTTCTCGACCTCGTCGTCGTAGGCCACATAGGTGTAGCCGCCCCTGACCCAGGCGATATCGTCGCCGTGGGCACCGCGCCATCCCGAGAAGGTCTCGAGGGAGTCGAGGCACAGCCTCACCTTGGCTGGCTCGCTGTGGGTGGCCCGGATGCCGCCGATGGCGCACTTGTTGCTCCCCTGCCCGGAGGAGGCTCCGGGATCGATGCACAGGACCGAGAGGCCTTTCTCCGCGATGCACATCGCCGCTGGGGTGCCGACGCTTCCGGCCCCGATCACGACCACGTCCCATGCCCTGCTCATTCCCCCGACCTCCCCGCGAAGCTGCCGAGCCTCGTCTCGGCGAACAGGGGCCTCTCGGTGAGAAGGGTTATCTCCGCGGCGGGTATCCTTTCCTCTCGACAGAGCCTGGCCAGGAGCGGGCGGCAGGTCTTGCCCCCGCAGGCCCCGAATCCGCAGCGGGTGAGTGCCTTGATCTCGTTGAGGTCGCGGACTCCGGAGCGCAGCAGCGCCCGGAGAGTGCCTGCGGTCACCCTCTCGCATCTGCAGATGATCGCATCGTCTGCCATCGGAGGCTCGAGGACCCCGGTCAGGGGGGCGGAAGCGCCCGGCTCCTGGACCCGTATCCCCGCGGCCCGGGAGGCCCAGTCCCCATCGACCTCGATCCCCAGGAGAGTCGTGTTCCTCCCCCCCGGCCTGCTTCTGATGCTGCGGATGATCCCCTCTCCCAGCAGATTGCCTGCCGCGTCCGTGACATCCACCTCGCGGCCCTCCGCCAGGTCTCCGGTGCAGAGCTCGAAGGGCATCGTCACAACCGGGCGGGAGACGGACTTCCTGAAGTCGACGAGAGTGATGGCGAGGCCGGGGCAGATCTCGACGCATTTCCCGCATCCGATACAGCCCTCCGAGTACTCGGGGATCCCGAGGATCGGATGGCCCTTCGTCCCGATGAGGTTCTTGGGACAGATGGTCATGCAGGGATTGCAGGGGATCTCCTGCGTGCAGTGCAGAACGGGGAACACGCCCTGGCGCTCCCGGGGCTGCGCGGCTGGAAAGACCTTCCCGCCAGGGCTCTTGAGCACAGCGGCCTTCTCGACCCAGTTCGACGGCACGTCGGCCGAGCAGGCGCCCAGCCTGCATGCGATCTCCAGACCCCTGATGCGCCCGGAGAACATCGCCGCGCTGGCCTCGGCGATCTCCTCGGCGTCGCCGGCGCACTCGGCCGGGATGCCGTAGGTCACTGCCTTGCGGTAGAACTCGTCGACAGGCTCCAGCCCGACGGCGATGAGAAGGGTGTCGACCGCATAGCTGCGCTCGGTGCCCGGCACCGGCGCGAAGCTCCCGTCGACGGCGCAGACGGTGACCGCCTCCAGCCTCTCGTCCCCGAAGGCCGCCAGCACCGTGGAGGAGGTGTGGACCGGCACTCCGAGGCGCCGGATCTTGTCCTCGTGGACCTTGTATCCTCCGCATCGCGGAAGGGCCTCGGCAAGACCGACCACGGTCATCCCGGCCTGGAGCGCGTGGTAGGAGGCGATCAGCCCGACATTCCCTCCGCCGACGACGAAGAGCCTGTCGGAGCACCTGACCCTGTCCCTGTTCACGAGCGTCTGGAAGGCGCCCGCGCCGAACACCCCAGGAAGCGTGTTGCCCGGGAAGGCCAGCGACCTCTCCCTCGCGCCGGAGGCGACGAGGAGGAAACGCGGTCTCGCGATGGCTATCGAGTCGCCCCTCCGGAGGCAGACGCAGCCGTCGGAGTAGGCGGCCAGCGCCGTCGTCCCCAGCCAGAGATCGACCGATGGGAGCGCCGCCACCTCCTCGGCGAGAAGGTCTGCTATCTCGATGCCTCTGGTGCCGGCGTGGCAGTCTTCCTCGGAGCCGAAGAACTTGTGCGTCTGGAGGACCAGCTTGCCGCCGGGCTTCTCCTTGTCGTCGACGACGAGCGTCCTGACGCCGATCCTTCCAAGCTCGACCGCCGCTGCCAGGCCGGCCGGGCCGGCGCCTATGACGAGGACATCCAGGTCCATCCTCACCGGGGGCGGGACGTCGGGGCCGGGCAGGTCGGCGAGCACGGGCATCCCCTCGACCGTGCGGACATCCATCCCCTCCCTCAGGGGCACGATGCAGCTCTTGAGGAGAACGCCGTCTATTATCAGGTTGCACTGCGAGCACTGCCCGTTGGCGCAGAAGATGCCCTGGGGGCTCCCGTCGCGCGAGGAGTGACCGAAGACCGGGAAACCGGCGGCCACCATGGCCGAGGAGACGGCCTCCCCTTCGATGCCTTCTGCGGGCGAGCCGTCGAGGAGGAACGGGACTCTCCTGCCCTCCCCGCAGACGATTACCGGATGACGGCTTATCCGGCCGGATGAACGTTTCAAAGACAATTCAGGACTCCCTGTCTTGTGATGGGGATGAATGCTGCAACTGGGCGTAAACTAGCCTGCCGGCGCTTCCGGATCAACCGTCAGCGCACTTTTCGGCGCGCCTCCCAGCGGGTGGCGAACGCCGGCCTCGCCGGAGCCTTGATCTTCACGAAGCCCCTGCATTCCGGGTAGTTCTCGCAGCGCCAGACCGTCAGGTGAGGATACCTCTTGTATATGGTGCCGGCTCCGCAGACAGGGCAGAGGTGCTCCGTCGACGTGATCCTGCCTTCCCTCTTCGCTTCGGCGTCCAGCCTCGCGAGCTGCTCCTTCCGGGACGGGCCGCTGAAGACGTCGGACCAGACGCGCCTGAGGAGGAATACGAAGATCGCTGCGCCGGCGAGCGTCACGACGAGCTGGAAATTGTCCATCGAGCCCCCAAAGCGGTTGACAGCCAGTACATGTTGGGGTAGATAATCAAATCCATAGCCCGAAAACTAGTATAGCGTAGCACGATACTCCGCAAGCACTTCCTTCGACGGGAGACGAGGCATTGAAGGATTACTCATCCACGGCGCTACGGAGCGTAGCCGTGATCGGCCACGGCTCGGTCGGCAAGACAAGCCTTTGCGACGCTATTCTGTACGCAGCCAAGGCTGTAGATCGTCTGGGCAGCATAGCTGACGGAACCAGCGTCTTCGATTTCACGCAGGAGAGCAGGGATCGCAAGCAGAGCCTGTCGGCCTCGATCGGCATCTGCGAATGGAAAGACTTCAAGATCAACATTATAGATACTCCGGGCTTCGCCGATTTCTACGGTGAGACCATCAGCTCCATCGCCGTGAGCGACGGCGCGCTGCTCGTCCTCGACGGGGGAGCCGGCGTCGAGGTGGGCTCTCTCCAGACCTGGGGCTTCGCATCCAGAGCCTCCCTGCCGGTCCTCATCTGGGCAGGGCGCCTGGACAAGGAGAATTCCGATTACTCAAGAGTCCTGATCAAGGCTCGCGAAGCGTTGAACCGCAAGGTCATGCCCGTTACAGTCCCGCTGCGGTCAGCCTCCGGGGGCTTCGGCGGCGTATACGACCTGATCGCCGACAAGGCCGTCGACGCCAAGGGCGCCCCGGCCACGGTCGGCGCGGCCGACCGCGAGCGCATCGAGGCCTGGAAGCGAGAGCTCGTGGAGGCCGTCGCCGAAACCGACGAAGCCCTGATGGAGAGCTTCTTCGCCAACGACACGCTCTCCCCCGAGGAGATGGACAGGGGTCTGAAGGCGGCCGTCGCAGGGCGGCAGATATTCCCCCTCCTGGCCGGNACCTCCACCCCCCCCTGCGGGCAGGAATTCCTTCTCGACAGCTTCATCCGGCTGCTCCCGTCCCCTGTNGACAGGAGGCCGGAGGCNGAGGCCGACGGCGGTTCCGGCAGCGTCGTCCNGCCCGATCCCGCNGGCCCCTTCGTCGCNAGGGTCTTCAAGACCACGATCGACAAGCACGTCGGCGACATGGTCTTCTTCAGGATCCTGAGGGGCGGCATCGAGGGCACGGTGGACGTTCAGAACTCCACGCGAAGCGCCACCGAGAGGCTCGGCAGCTACTTCTTCGTCTCCGGATCCAGGCGGGTTGACGCCTCCAGGCTCGTCACGGGCGACATCGCGGCCGCGGCGAAGCTGAAGGTCTCCTCCACCAACGACAGCCTCTGCGACAGGCAGAAGCAGCTGGTGCTGAAGCCCATCTCCTTCCCCGAGCCGGTGTACAGGGCGGCCATCTCGCCGAAGAAGCGCGGCGAGGAGGACAAGATGGGCGCCGGCCTCTCGAAGCTCACTTCGCAGGATCCGACGATCATCTTCCGCAACGAGGCTGAGATTGGCCAGACGACCGTTTCGGGGATGGGCGAGCAGCATCTCGCGACCATGCTCGCCAGGCTCAAGGACATCTTCGGCGTCGAGGCCGAGCTCTCCAAGCCCAGGATCGCATATCACGAAACCATCTCCAAGACCGCCAGCGGCCAGTACAAGCACAAGAAGCAGACCGGGGGCCGGGGGCAGTACGGCCATGTCTTCATGAGGGTCGAGCCCCGACCGCGCGGCCAGGGCTTCGAGTTCTCCTCGGAGGTCGTCGGCGGGACGGTCCCCACGAAGTTCATCGCCGCCGTCGAGAAGGGAGTGCTCGAGTCGCTCGACAACGGGCCCATCTCCGGCAGCCGCGTCGTCGATCTCAAGGCGGTCGTCTACGACGGATCCTCACATCCCGTCGACTCGTCCGACATGGCCTTCAAGCTGGCCGCCAGGAAGTGCTTCAAGATGCTCATGCTGCAGGCCGGACCCCAGCTCCTCGAGCCGGTGATGACTCTGGAAATCACCGTGCCCGAGGAATTCATGGGCGATGTCATCGGCGACATCAATTCGCGCCGGGGCCGCATCCAGGGCATGGAGGCCGAGGGCGGCTTCCAGATCATCAAGGCCATGGCGCCGCAGGCGGAGCTCTACCAGTACACGAGCTCCCTGAGATCCCTCACCCAGGCCAGGGGCAGCTTCACGGCGAGCTTCTCCCATTACGAGCCGGTGCCCAGGGAGATCCAGGAACGCATCATGTCCGAGACCACGCAGGAGGAAGAGGAGGAGTAGAGCCCCCGCTCTCCGGCGATGCGGTTCTCAGGAGCTGTCAGATCGTCAGCCGCCGCCCTGTGCGCGGTCCTGCTCCTGCACGGCCGGATGGCCGTGGCCTCCGCTGCGGCAGCGGGAGATTCCGACTCCGACTCGAGCTTCGACATCTACATGGCGGCCGGCGCCGCTGCGCTCGTGGCGGGTCTCCTGGTGCTGGACATGATGAGCGATCGGGACCGGCAGGAGGATGCCGGGGAGGTCGCCGTCGTCGATTCCACCGGGATCGACTGGGGGGCCGTCGAGGATTCCATCGAGCCCGACACGGCCGTGCTGGGCCTGTGCTGCGCCTCGCCCGGACCCGACTCCCGCTGCCCGGACCTCCTCCTGGAGCTGCAGCTCGCAGCGGACCGCGGGATCGAGGTCTATCCCGATCTGCTCGACCTCGGGCCTTCCGTAGGAGACGGCTCCGCTCTGGAGACCGCGCGGGCCTTCTTCGGCGTGGATCTGCTCGTAGTCGCCGACGAGGAGGGAGTTGCACTCGTCGGGCAGGATGGTATCATCTGGCAGGAAGCCGGCATGGCAGATCCCGGGGCGACCGCGGAGTCGCTGATGGTCGCCGTGAGGAACTATATCGGTTCGTGACAGGTTCATCCCTGAGGACAGGTCCGCGCGACGCCACAGCCGCGGCCTGAATGGTAGAGCAGCCCCTGTGGTCCTCTCGAAGGGAAGGTCATCTCGATGAGGTTGCTTCTTGCAGCGTCCCTCACCCTGGCCGTCGCGGCATTCGCGGACGGATTCAGGGTCGATGTCCAGTTCGATCCGTCGACGGTGACGCTCGACTACCTCGGTCCGTACACAGGCGTCTCCGCCCCGGGGACGACTCCCATTGTAGGAGAAGGACTTCCGAGCCTCCCCGTCATGCCTGTCACGGTGGCGCTGCCCACAGGCACCATGGCCACCGGCCTGACCGTGGAGGATGCCGTATACGTCCCGCTGCGCGGACGCCACGAGATCATGCCCTGCGGCCCTGCGCGGCCCCTCTCGCTCGACGCGCCCGCCGCCCCCATCGTGCCCGATCCGCATATCTACGGCGGCAGCAGCTATTACCCGTTCGAGATGGCGTCTCTCAAGGGCTCCGGCCCCATCCTCGGCATCCCCATCGCCAACATGAACGTCTATCCCGTGCGCTGGAACCCGGCCGACGGAACGATCGAGGTGCTCTCCTCCCTCACGGTTTCGCTCGAACTCGTCAGCTCGCCGGAAGCCCTCACCATCCAGCGTCGCAGCGCGCAGAGCGAGCAGCGGGCCATGGACATAGTCCGCGCCATCGCCGTGAATCCCGACGGGGTGTCGCCCTCGGGCGCCTCGATCATCGACTCCCGCGCTCTGGCCTACGGCGAGTTCGTGATCATCACGAACCCCGCCTTCGAGTCCGCCATGCAGGAGCTCGCCGACTGGAAGACCAGCAAGGGCGTGCCCACGAATGTCTACACCACCACCTGGATCCAGTCGCAGTACACCGCGTATGACCTTCAGCAGGAGATCCGCGCGTTCCTGATCGACTGCCGCGACGAGGGCGTCGAATACGTCCTGATCGCCGGCGACGACGACCAGGTCGCAGCCAGGGACGTCAAGCTCGACGCCGGCGGCGAGTCCTCCCTTGCGCCCTGCGACATCTACTTCTCGGACAACAACGACACCGCCCCCGGAGCCGATCGCTGGGACAGCAACAACAACCACGTCTGGGGCGAGTTCGGCGTCGACCAGATGGACTACCACCCCGACTTCCTGGTGGGCAGGGCCTCGGTCCGCACGGCCGCCGACGCGGCGCTGTTCACCGACAAGGTCCTGATCTACGAGCACATGCAGACGGTTCCCGGCCTCCTCGACTACTTCGAGACGGCCCCCGAGGAGATGCGCATAGGCTACTCCACCGGCTACCTCTGGGATGACGGCGGGGTGCCCGTCTACGGAAGCGCACTGGCCTACCTGGTCGACGACTACATCCCCGCGAACTGGGAGCAGGAGGGCTGCCACGAGGAGGTCCCGCCCGGCAACAGCGCGGCCATCACCCAGGCGATGATCTGCGCAGGGCCGGCCCATGTGATGCACTCGAGCCACGGCGCAGAGACCGGCATGTACACCTCCTACGGCAATATGTGGACCACATCCAACATCATGGCCCTCACGAACATCTCGGCCGAGGGCGTGGTCTCGATCTGGAACTCCATCTCGTGCCTCATCGGCGCCATCGACACCGAGACCTGCTGCGGCGACGCCTGGAACCGCGCCCCCAACGGAGGCGGCTTCGGAGCCTTCAACGCCCGCTACGGCTGGGGCGAGACCGGGGTCGCGCCGGGCACGGGCCTGAGCAACGACATCGTCAAGCAGTTCTACGTCGAGTACATGCAGAACGGGCTGTACAACCTCGGCGCGGCTCACGCGGTCAGCGTCGACCAGTTCCTGCCTCCCGACGACGCCTACTGGCACTGGTGCACGGTGGAGTACAACCTGCTCGGCGATCCCGAGCTCCCGATGTGGACCGCGCAGCACTCCACGATGACCGCTTCGTTCCCGTCCTCCATACCGGGCGCCTCCAGCATCTCCTTCACGGTCCTCGGGGCCGGCTCGGCACCCCTCCAGGGCGCCCGGGTCTGCATCCAGAAGGGCGACTGGCAGACCGGTGAGGTCTACTCCGTGGGAACGACCAACTCCTCCGGCCAGGTTTCCCTCTATGCCGCCCCGGCCACGACCGGCACCATCACGGTCAGGATCTGGGCCCACAACTACAACACTTACAGCGGCACGATCACCGTGACCGGGACGGGCACCGGCGAGGGCGAAGGACCCATGGTCAGCAATCTCGGGAATGCCTATCCCAGCCCGGCCTCTTCATCGGCCTCGATCCCGCTGACGATGGGGCAGACCGGCCGCATGAGGATCGACGTGTTCGACCTCTCGGGCAGGATCGTCACGACTCTGGTCGACGACGAGCTGGCCTCGGGCCTCCACAGCATCGTGTGGAATCTCACGGATGACTCGGGGAGAGCAGTTCCGGCCGGCATCTACACGATCAGGGCATCGGGCTGCGTCAACGAGACCAGACAGCTCGTGGTAGCCCGCTAGAGCGTTTCAGGGGGTATCCGGAAGGGGCGGGCCCCGGGCCCGCCTCTCTCTATTGCATGAGCTCCCAGCCGGAGACGATCTCGCGGACCGCCGACGAGATCCTCTCCCTCGCCGCCAAGTGGAACGAGGCTGCCGATGCCTCCGTCAGCGGTGTGGCAGGACCCTCCGAATACCGGATTGACGACCTGGGCGAGGGCCAGGCCCTGATGCCTTCATGGGACAGGCACGAGCGGCTGCCGTCCCATGGCGGGAGATCCCAGCCGGGCAGGGCGGCCTTGACCAGGGAGATCTCGTCGGCTCCTCCGTGCCCCCCGGCGGTCCCGAAGAACTCCTCGGAGATGTCGGCGCAGAGTGTCCACCAGTCGATGAAGGCCGTCCTCAGACCGGTTTCCTTCCAGACCTCCGGCAGGACCTCCGAGAGCGCTGAGGAGTTCCCGCCGTGGCCGTTGAAGACGACCACCGAGGACACGCCCGAGCGCCGCAGCGATCCGAGCAGCTCGCCCACCGCACTGCAGTAGGTCTGCCTGGACATCCACATGCCGCCGGGATAGCCGGCCAGCGAGGAGACGAGTCCGAAAGGCATCGTCGGGAGGATGAGGGCGCCGAACTCCTCCGCCAGGTCGGCTGCCAGTATTTCCGGGGCCAGTACATCCGTCCCCAGAGGCGCCAGGTCATGGGCCTCCACGGTCCCGACAGGCCAGAAGCACAGCTGCGGCTTCCGGGAGGCAAAGTCCCCCGTCGTCAGCTCGAGCAGGCGCATCATTCCCTCCGGTCCTCCCTCACCACCGAGATGAGGGGCATCGAGAAGACAGTCACCGCCATCTTCATGAGCACGTTGCTCAGGACTATGCTCCAGACCACCGCGGACGGCATGGCCCCGCCGAAGGCGGCCCAGCAGAAGACCATGCTGTCGAGCGGCACCGCCACGGAGTTGCTCGCCAGGACCCTCCACATCTGCACCCCGGTCGGGAATCTCCTCGTCCAGCGGCTGTAGACCTCCGTGTCCGCAAGCTCGGACAGGACTTCCGCGATGATGGAGGCCCCTACTATCCTCCAGAGCGGGGAGAGCACCGCGCCGAACCCGGATTGCGGCCCTACGGCCATGTCGGCCGGCAGGCGGGAGACCAGCCAGAAGAGGCCTGCCATGACCAGGTTCACCGCTGCGGCCACGCCGATGAGTATCCTCGCGGTGCGGGCGCCTGCGGCCTTGTGGACGAGGTCCCTGAGGGTGAAGGTCAGCGGGTAGACGAGGGTGCCCGCATCCATGGACAGCCCGAAAAGGGTCACTATCCTCAGGCTCGCGATGTCGGAGAGCATCTGCGCCGCGATGTAGCAGGCGCCGGTCATGACCGCCGCCTGTATCGCGGCTCCCTGCACCGGACCGGGGCTAGCGGATCTCATCGCATCCATCCCCGCCCTCCGGGTCCGCCCCTCCCGGCGTCGCGGCCGTCCAGCGGCCCATCTCCGCGGCACCTTTCGCCGAGAGCGCGTAGAGGCCCTTGCCGGCCCTCTCGAACCACCCGTAGACGTTGCCGTACAGGACGTCCCATGCGCGGGCGTCCCCCAGCGCGGCCTTCGCCGACGCGGCGGTCGAGGGACCCTTGTCGCGGAGGAATGCCGCGATGCCCAGAGCCCTCTGGCGGTAGGCGGTCATGAGCCCCCGCCGCCTGTCCGAGCCTCCGGAATTGGGATCGCCGGCCCTCGCGGAGTGCTCGCGCAGCAGAAGCGCCCTGTCGCCGTTCCTCCGTCGCGGCCTGTACTCGGACGGGTCGACCGTCACCGATGCCCTCCGCCCGGGGACATCCACCTCGATCAGGCCCAGGCCCAGCATCCGGAGCAGGCGGACGAAGTCGCGCCTGTCCTTCGCCAGTGTGGGACAGGAGGCGGGGACGGCCACATAGACCGAGTCCGAGACGGTGATCCTGGATGCGGCCTGCATGAGAAGCCTGAGGCTGCCGGAGGTCTTCAGCTCGACCGCCACGAGCAGGTCGCCCTTCGTGCCCGCGACGTCGAGGTCTCCTATCTCGGCCTTGACGGAGTAGCCCAGACCCTCGAGCAGCGCCTTGACTGGCGGGTAGAGGTCGCTCTCCTTCAACGCCGGACCTCCGGGAAGAGCCTAGACGATCAGGTTGACGAGCCTGCGGGGCACGACGACGATGCGCACAGGCTTCCTCCCCTCGAGCATCTCCCGAATCCTGGGACTCGACAGGGCGGCCTCGCGGATCTCCTCCTCGGAGGCCTCGGACGGCACCGTGATGTGCCCGCGGACCTTCCCAGAGACCTGTACGGCCATCTCCACCGTGTCGCGGACCAGGTCGGCCTCCGACCATCCGGGCCACCGCTGCTCGTGGATCGTGCAGCCCTCGAAGCCGAGCCGGTGCCAGAGCTCCTCGGCTATGAACGGGGTCATCGGGGCGAGCAGGAGGAGGAGGTCGGAGACCGCCTTCCTCCAGTCGTCCGATGCGGAAGGAGCCCTGTCCCGCGATGCGGCCAGGAAGTTGACGAATTCCATGAGGGCGGCAACCGCGGTGTTGAACTGGAAGGAATCGACGTCGCCGGTGACCTTCTTCACTGTCTTCGCGAGCTGGTATCGCAGCTCTCGGCGGAACGATGCATCCGCGGGAGCGCCATCTCCGGGGGGGGATTCCAGCACGAGGGCCCAGAGCCGCTTCAGGAAGCGGGATGTGCCGGCGATGCCCTCTTCGCTCCACTCGAGGTCGGCCTCGAACGGACCCATGAAGAGGATGTAGAGCCTGAGAGCATCGACGCCGTAACGCTCGGCCATCTCGTCCGGCGTCACGACGTTGCCCCTGGACTTGGACATCTTCTGGTGGTCGGCTCCCAGGAGCATCCCCTGGTTCTTGAGGACGGTGAAGGGCTCGTCGAAGTCGATCACCCCGGCATCGTACATGACCTTCGTCCAGAACCTCGCGTAGAGCAGGTGCATCACCGCGTGCTCGGCCCCGCCCACATAGAGGTCGACCGGCAGCCAGTAGCGGACCGACTCCGGATCGAACGGGCGCTCCTTCTCCCAGGGCGAGGCGAAGCGGAGGAAGTACCAGGATGAGCAGGCGAACCCCGCCATCGTATTCGTGTCCCTGGATGCAGGCCCTCCGCAGACCGGGCAGCTGGTCTCCACCCAGTCCGCCGCCCTCGCGAGCGGCGACCTGCCGGTGTCGTCGGGCTCGTAGGACTCCACCGGGGGCAGCAGGACGGGGAGGTTCCTGTCGGGGACGGCTCCGCACGCGCTGCAGTGTATCATGGGGACTGGAGCACCCCAGTATCGCTGCCGGCTGACGAGCCAGTCGCGGAACCTGTATCTGACGGCGACGCGCCCGAAGCCGCCGGCTTCNGCCTTCGCGGCCATGCGCTCCCTCGCCGTCTCCGAGTCGAGCCCGCCGAACTCGCCGCTGTTGAGGAGGATCCCGTCGGCTGTGGTCGCCGCCTCCTCGACGCCTCTCGGAACGCCTCCGGGGGCGATGACCTCGATCATGGGGATGCCGAATCTCCTGGCGAAGGCGTGGTCCCTCTCGTCATGGGCCGGGACGGCCATTATCGCGGCAGTGCCGTAGCCTGACAGCACGTAGTCCGATACCCACACCGGCACGCGCTCTCCCGAGAAGGGATTGAGGGCGAAACTGCCGGTGAAGACGCCGGTCTTCTCCCTCTCGGCAGAGACCAGCCTCTCCCTGTCGCTCCTCGCCCTGGCGGCGGACGCATAGCGGAGCACCTCCTCCATGCGCTCGGGCTGCGTAATCCCGGCGAGTCCGGGATGCTCGGGCGCCACGACGCAGAAGGTGGCTCCGTATATGGTGTCCAGCCTGGTCGTGTAGACCGGCAGGTCGACGAGCAGTCCTCCCGGCGCCTCCACTCGGAAGAGCACCTCCGCACCTTCGGATCTGCCGATCCAGTTTCTCTGCATGGCCTTGATGCCCTCGGGCCAGTCGAGCCCGTCGAGGCCTGCCAGCAGCCTGTCGGCATATGAGGTTATTCGGAAGTACCATTGCTTCAGGCGCTTCCTGGTGACCTCGCCCCCGCATCTCCAGCAGCAGCCTCCCGCGGCTTCCTCGTTCGAGAGCACGATCCTGCACGCGGGGCACCACATCTGGTCGTTCTCGTCCTCGTAGGCGAGGCCCCTGTCGAAGAGCAGCAGGAAGAAGGACTGGGTCCATCGGTAGTAGGCGGGATCGCTGGAGTCTATCTCCCGGCTCCAGTCGTAGCTGCACTCTATCAGCTTCATCTGGCGCCTGTAGGTGTCGGTGTTCCTGCGCGTGACGATGCTGGGATGGATTCCGGTCTTTATGGCGTATTCCTCCGCAGGCTGGCCGAATGCGTCCCAGCCCATGGGATGGAGGACATTGCGGCCGCCCATGCGCATCCTGCGGCTGATGACATCGGTGGGGATGTAGTTGCGGCAGTGCCCCACGGAGAGCCCGGCACCCGAGGGGTAGGGGAAGAAGTCGAGGCAGTAGAAGGGCTCCCGGTCGGGATCACTCCCCGTCCGGTACAGCCCGCGCTCCTCCCAGAAGGGCTTCCAGCGGGCTTCCATGCCGCGAAAAATCACAGGCTTCCACGAGCGGCCTCCAGTCGTGTCGACATGCGATGGCTGACAGTCGGTGAACGACAATTATTCGAGGCGACGGTGCCCCGGGTAAAGGTCCGGCGCTACTCCCGGGCCGCGGGCACCACGATCCTGAGCGCGCGGCCATCTTCGGCCGGCCGGCAGTCGCATCCCGCAACCTTCAGGAGGAGGCAGGTCAGGGCGACCATGGAGGAGGGCTCCACCACCCCCCTGCCGAGCTCATCGACGGCTTCTCGGACGGACCCGGGCGCCGGGAGTCTGCTCCTCCAGCGGAAGAGGAAGGCGACGGCGCCGCCGGCGACCGACATCCCGAACTCCGGGACGGCTGATCCGGTCAGCCCGCAGATGTCCACCTCGGGTACGTCTCCGGATCCTCCGATGCCTGCGACCAGCTGGAGCAGGTCGGTCAGGAACTCCCCGTCGATCGCCAGGCGGGGGAGATCGCCCTCGATCCTGAGATCTGGAGGCCGCCTCTCGGCTTTCACGCTGCCCGTCACCAGCCCGTCGAGGACCTCNGCGGGATCGCTCGAAACGACCGCAGGGATGGCAGCCCTCAGCAGCAGCCGGAGCATCCCGACTGTCCGGCCNAGGGATGAGAGCTCGTGGGTGAGGGAGTTGAGAGCCGGGCGCAGCGGATCCTCGCGGTGGACCGTCCTGCCCAGCGCCGCGGCCTTCTCCCTCGACGAGCCGACGAATCCAGGGAGCTGCCCGAGCAGGCTGGAGGCTATGCCGAGGATGGACTCCCCGCCCATGAACTCGCTGTCGGACGGCCTTCCCGCCGATACGGGATAGATCATCACCAGGGGGTTCGATCCTGGATTGCCTATCGAGTCGAAGACGAGGCTCTCTCCCCTGCCCGCCCACTCCGGAGGGGATACGACGCTCCTCCCTATCTTCAGGGCGAGGGTGAAGGCGGTCTCCAGGGACGGTCGGCTGTCGCCGGCTATGGCTGCCAGGTCGCCTCCCGAGGGAAGCAGCTCCCCGCCGGCCGTGCGGAGAGTCGAGGAGAGGGCCTTCCTCGATGTGTCGAATACTGCGTATCCCCCTGGGTTCCGGAGCACTGACTCCACGAGGGTGCCGGTCCTCTGCTCGCCAAGCTTCTCGAGGACTCTGGCCGAAGCCCCGGCAAAGTCCCTCAGGACTGGGGTCGGAGCTCCTCCGTGAAGAGTGATGAGCCCGGACGGGGCGGAACCGGCCTGGACCGGGATGCTCCATTCCTCCCCGGTCTCGGGGCCTTCCTCGCAGCCTGCCCTGGCGATGACCGGACCCTGCCCTGTTTCGAGCCTGACCTCGGCCCCCCCGGCGCCCGAAGCGGCAAGAGCTGCGGAGGCGATGGCCTCCGCCAGGCGGGGCACGGACTCCGCCGACACGAGCCGGACGACGCTCCTGGTCATCTCGTCGAGTCTTCCGGCCGAGGCCTCGATCCCCTCCACGTCCGGGGAGCCGGCCGACAGGGGCGCACCCATCAGCACCGTCAGGGCCTCCACCGAATCGGTCTCCGCGGCATCGGCCCTGAACAGCTTCCATGCGAGGGAGGCGGTGCTGCCGTCGGGCTTTCTGATCTCCCATACGGCAGGCGCCTCGGCAGCCCCGAAC